>Ga0114978_10000541_pt1 | contig 32268 bp, 28 predicted proteins | sample S_140212_EF_Meta_FD_87027 | JGI IMG/M metagenome (GOLD analysis project Ga0114978, IMG submission 87027) | Freshwater microbial communities from Lake Simoncouche, Canada to study carbon cycling - S_140212_EF_MetaG | ecosystem: Environmental > Aquatic > Freshwater > Lake | place: Lake...
AGAAACACTTGACAAGTATGGACACGCCACCCCTGACGATTGGATCGAGCAGCGGCTTTACAGCCGTCTACCCTGGCAGGGCTTGGGCGTGATGTTGGTCATTGATTTGCTGCTTTTTGGAGCGATTGGGTTGACCATCTGGGCCATTCAAATGCTTTGGATTCCCGTGACGGCTGCGGGAATCATCAACGGTGTTGGGCATGTCTGGGGATACCGCAATTTTGAAGCACCCGATGCCAGTACCAATATTGTGCCTTGGGGTATTTTGATTGGAGGTGAGGAGTTGCACAACAATCACCACACCTACCCAACCTCTGCCAAAATGTCCATCAAGCCCTATGAGTTTGACATTGGATTTGTGTATATCAAGGCGTTGGCGTTGATGGGCTTGGCGAAAATTAAAAAAGTGCCACCTAAATTTGCACTCGGGGATATCAAACCCGTGGCGGATGCCAAAACATTGGAGGCTTTGATTGCCAATCGTTATGAGGTGATGGCCAATTACGCTTTGAAGTTGAAGGGTGTTTATCAACAAGAGTTAAAGAACTTAAACAAGCATTTGGACAACTCGGTTCAAAAGACCGCCAAGCGATGGGTGCACCGTGATTTTGAGAAAATTCCAAAGTCTGCCCTTCAAGCTTTGCAAGCTGCTCGAGAAGCCATGCCCAATATCGATACCATGCTCAAAATGAGAGAAGAGTTGAGATCTCTTTGGCAGTCGACTTCATTGTCGAGTGAGCAATTGACTTGGGAGCTGCAAGCTTGGTGCAACAAAGCTGAGCGCAGTGGGATCGTGGCTTTGCGAGAGTTCTCTGCGGTCTTGCGCTCGGCTAGGGCATGAGAGATCTGGCTGAAACGATGCAACAAACCCAGCACGTGATTTAAAAGGACTACGCGGGTCCAAAAAAAAGCCTGCTCATGAAATCATGTGCAGGCTTTTGCTCTTGTAGGCCTATGTGTAGCACATAAGCTCCCCGCTTTAAGCGGGCAAAGAGATCATTTAAGTTTGGTCTCTTTGTATTCCACGTGTTTGCGCGCTTTGGGATCAAATTTCATGATCGTCATTTTTTCAGGCATTGTTTTTTTGTTTTTACTGGTGGTGTAAAAATGTCCGGTGCCTGCAGTTGATTCGAGTTTGATTTTCTCGCGTCCGCCTTTAGAAGCCATGATGTCGTCCTTTCAATGGGTGGTGATCAAGCTTGACCGCGAGCGCGCAAATCTGCGAGCACGGTATCAATGCCTTTTTTGTCGATTAAGCGAAGTGCTGCGCTGGAGACACGCAAACGAACCCAACGGTTCTCACTCTCAACCCAGAAACGACGGTATTGTAAATTTGGTAAAAATCGACGCTTGGTTTTGTTGTTGGCGTGGGATACATTGTTCCCAACCATGGGGCGCTTGCCCGTTATTTCACATACACGTGCCATTTTGAACACTCCTAAAACGGTTGTTGCAGACGCAAGAACCTCACCTCGCCAAGTAGGGGGGCGGTATCCCCATGAAATGGCATCCCTTTGATGTGCGTCAAAAGATGCCAAGCCCATGATTATAGCCCGACAAACCTACTTTCGCAAACCGCCTAGGGCCTCAGGCCTTGAGCCCAAGGTTCAGAAATCTTCAAATGACAACTAAAGAATTAATTTTGTTCTAAAAAGCGTTGTGCATCCAGGGCTGCCATGCAGCCTGTGCCCGCACTGGTGATGGCTTGGCGGTAGACGTGGTCTTGCACATCGCCTGCAGCAAAGACGCCTTGAACGCTGGTCATGGTGGCCAAGCCTTGCAAGCCTCCGAGGGTGATGATGTAGCCATCTTTCATTTGAAGTTGATTGGCGAAAATCTCTGTATTGGGTTGGTGGCCAATGGCAATAAAGCATCCTTGGACACTCAAATCCTTGGTCGCCAGTGGCAAGCTCAAGGTGGATTTGATTCGCACACCTGTGACGCCAGAGGGGTCGCCCAAGACTTCTTCAAGCTCGCGGTGGAGTTCCAGGATGATTTTGCCGCTTTTGACTTTTTCCATCATCTTGTCAATCATGATGGGTTCTGCTCGAAACTTGTCTCTGCGGTGAATCAAATGCACTTGACTGGCGATGTTGGAGAGGTACAGGGCCTCTTCCACTGCTGTGTTGCCCCCTCCTACGACACAGACGGCTTGTTCTTTGTAAAAGAAGCCGTCGCAGGTCGCGCACCCTGAGACGCCTTTGCCCATGAAGGCCTGTTCACTTGGAAGTCCTAAGTATTTGGCGGATGCGCCGGTGGAAATGATCAAGGCATCACAGGTGTATTGACCAGAGTCACCTTGAAGGACAAAGGGCCGTTTGCTCAAATCAACTTGATTGATGTGATCAAAGACGATTTCAGTTTTAAAGCGCTCTGCATGCTCTAAAAAGCGTTGCATCAAATCGGGTCCTTGTACGCCGTGTACATCGGCTGGCCAGTTGTCGACGTCGGTGGTGGTCATGAGTTGCCCGCCTTGAGCAATGCCGGTGATTAAAAGGGGGTGCAAATTGGCTCTTGCGGCATAGATGGCTGCTGTGTAGCCTGCTGGGCCTGAGCCTAAGATCAGCACCTTGGCGTGTTTAGAAGTATTGGACATGGTAGCTGGTTGTTTCGCGTTGAAAAGGGATAAGGCATTGAACCCCAATGGAGCCATTGAGGTCTCTTACAATCGCTTATTGTAAGTTCTTGTGGGCCCAAGAGATTGTGCTGAATCAATTTCTTGGTCGTGTGAGAAGGCAAAGGGGCTGAATTCCTTAATACAATTGCGTTGCATTTAACTGAAAAAACTTAAGATTCATCCAAGCTTTTTGGGTTAAGCTATTCTCTGCATATGACCTACTCACTCCATACTTTGCGAAACGACCCGCCTGAACCCGATCAAATGACGGGTTTTAGGCGCTTTACTCAAGAAATTGCACTCACATTGGGTTTCGTTTTTCTTGTTTTTTGGCTGATTTCAATGCTCACACACCAAAGCCAGGACGCGGCATGGACCACGTCTGGGTCTTTGACCAAAACACTTAATTGGGGTGGAAAAGTTGGCGCTTGGCTCAGTGACATGAGCTACTTTCTCTTTGGGTACTCCTTCGTTTGGTGCTTCATGGCGGGTGTGTCCTCTTGGGTTTCTGCCTTGATGGGCAGAATTCACGCCGAGCGTTTGAATGCACCAAAGGAAAACGCAAAAAGGCGAGAAAACACTATACATGTGCTGACTCACCATTGGCTTGATACGCCTTGGTCCTTTTGGAGTGGTTTGGTGCTCTTGATGGTCTCAAGCACCGGCTTGGAGTGGACGCGACTTTACCGTTTCGATCATCATTTGCCCGGGCACTATGCTGGCGGGGTGCTCGGTTATTTGACCGGATCTTTTGGCGTTCAGTGGTTGGGGTTCAATGGGTCGGGTCTTATATTTATCATTTTTATGATTGTCGGTGGCGCCTGGGTGTTTCGTTTTTCTTGGGTTGAATTGGCAGAGAATTTAGGTGCTCAGCTTGATGATTGGTTTGTGGCTTTTAAAGAAAAAAGAGAAATTGCTCAGGATTTGGCCATGGGGCAAGCGGCGGCCAAGGAGCGTGAAGAGATCTCCATGGTTGAGCGCATTGAGTCCATTGGACAAACGCATGTGACCAAGTTGGTGTATGAGCCAGAGACCATGGCGGTGCCCAAGAGTGCGCGCATCGCAAGAGAGAGACAAAAACCTCTTTTCACAGATTTGCCTGACTCCAATCTCCCTCAGGTGGATTTGCTAGACAGCTCCGCAGTCAGGCAAGACACCGTCTCTCCTGACACGCTAGAGATGACGAGCCGTCTCATTGAGAAAAAGCTCAAAGATTTTGGCGTTGAGGTGCGTGTGGTGGCCGCTGCACCTGGGCCGGTGATCACGCGCTATGAAATTGAGCCCGCCACGGGTGTCAAGGGCTCGCAGATTGTCAATTTGGCCAAAGACTTGGCCCGCTCTTTGAGCTTGGTGTCCATTCGAGTGGTGGAGACGATTCCAGGGAAAAATTTCATGGCCCTGGAGTTGCCCAATGCCAGAAGGCAGTCCATCAAATTGAGTGAAATTTTAGGCTCTGAAATTTACAACGAAGCCAAATCGATGCTCACCATTGGTCTAGGCAAAGACATCGTGGGCAACCCGGTTGTGGCCGATTTAAGCAAAATGCCCCATGTGTTGGTGGCTGGCACAACCGGTGCAGGCAAGTCGGTGGGCATCAACGCCATGATCTTGTCTCTTTTGTACAAAGCCGAGGCCAGAGATGTGCGGCTTTTGATGATCGATCCCAAGATGCTGGAGATGAGTGTTTATGAAGGCATCCCACATTTGTTGGCGCCCGTGGTCACGGACATGCGCCAAGCCGCCCACGCTTTGAACTGGTGCGTCATTGAAATGGAGCGTCGCTACAAATTGATGAGCAAGTTGGGGGTTAGAAATTTGGCTGGCTACAACGTCAAAATCGATGAGGCGTCCCAGGAGGGCAATTTTATCTACAACCCGTTTAGCTTGACCCCCGAGTCTCCTGAGCCCCTCTCGAGGTTGCCGCATGTGGTGGTGGTCATCGATGAGTTGGCTGACTTGATGATGGTTGTGGGTAAGAAAATTGAAGAGCTCATCGCTCGATTGGCGCAAAAGGCCAGGGCTGCGGGGATTCATTTGATTTTGGCAACACAGCGCCCAAGCGTCGATGTGATCACGGGTTTGATCAAAGCCAATATCCCTACACGCATCGCCTTTCAAGTCAGCAGCAAAATTGACTCAAGAACCATTCTGGATCAAATGGGTGCCGAGGCCTTGCTGGGCATGGGTGATATGTTGTACATGCCAAGCGGCACGGGTTTCCCGATTCGAGTACACGGTGCCTTTGTGAGTGATGAAGAGGTCCACCGGGTGGTCAACTATTTAAAAACCCAAGGTGCACCCGATTATGTTGAAGGGATTCTTGAAGGCGGCGTGGTGGATGCGGAGACGGGTGAGATTGATCTCTTTGGTGACAGTGGAGGCGAAAAGGACCCTTTGTATGATCAAGCTGTTGAGATTGTTTTAAAGAACAGAAAAGCCAGCATCTCCTTGGTTCAGCGGCACTTGAAAATTGGCTACAACCGAGCCGCAAGATTGGTCGAAGACATGGAGCGCGCAGGACTGGTCAGCGCCATGAGCAGCAGTGGTCACCGAGAAATTTTGGTGCCAGTAGGCAGCAACGCTTAAGCGAATCAGGAACGCATGGACATGTCATTTTCCATGAGTGCGCTGTTGGGGTGTGCCAAGCACTTGGCGCCAAGCGCGCTTGCAGGGTTGTCTTGGATGGTCCTGTCTTTTGGCGCTCACGCCGACGCCATTGAGACGCTCAATGCATTTTTAAAAACCACGCAAAGTGCACAAACTTCCTTCACCCAGACGGTGACGTCGCCCCAAAAGCCGGGTCAATCCACTAAAAGAAAAGTCTCCAAGGGAAGTTTTAAATTTATTCGGCCGCACCAATTTAGATTTGATTACACCTCCCCATTTGCGCAAATGATTTTGGCCGATGGGCAGACCCTTTGGGTCTACGACAAAGACATCTCGCAAGTCACGGCCAGATCACAAGCGCAGGCCATGGGCAGCACCCCAGCAGCCCTGATCGCATTGGCCGTTGATGTCAGCTTCATTCAGCGCGACTTTGAGCTAGAAGCCTTGCCCAATTCGGAGGGGCTTGAATGGGTCAAAGGCACACCTAAAAAGCCCGATGGCCCATTGTTGTGGGTCAGGTTTGGCTTGAAACAAACCGAACAAGGCGTGATGCTTTCGCGCTTAGAGATGAGAGACGCTTTTTATCAAGACTCCTCTTTGAGTTTTGCAGACTTTTTGATCAACCCCAAAGCGTTGACTGCAGAACAGTTTGGTTTTAAGCCTCCACAAGGCGCGGAGGTGATACGCCAGTGAGCACCCTGGAGTTCAAGCCCAGTGCCTCATTGCTTGAGCCCTTGGCAGAGCGACTGCGCCCCAAAAGTTTGCAAGAGGTGGCTGGACAAGCGCATTTGCTGTCTGAGGGCATGGCGCTTCGACTGGCGTTTGAGTCTGGCGTGCCACACAGTTGCATCTTTTGGGGGCCTCCAGGCGTTGGAAAGACCACGATTGCACGCTTGATGGCCGGGGCCTTTGATGCCCAATTTATCATGATCAGTGCGGTCTTGGGTGGAGTGAAAGAAATTCGTGAAGCCGTGGACCGTGCCAAGGCTTTTGAGCTGTCCAATCCCGGCCAAAGAACGATTGTTTTTGTGGACGAGGTCCATCGGTTCAATAAATCTCAGCAAGATGCTTTTTTACCGCATGTCGAGTCAGGTCTATTGACCTTCATTGGCGCGACCACAGAGAACCCTTCCTTTGAAGTCAATTCGGCCCTGCTCTCGCGAGCGCAGGTGTATGTGCTCAAACCCTTGGATGCAGACAGTTTGAGGGCCTTGGTGGACAAGGCCAGGCGGCATGTGTCGCTGCCCCTTTTGGAGGAGGAGGCCACCACTCGGCTTGTCAATTATGCAGACGGGGACGCAAGAAGGCTTTTCAATACGCTTGAGATGCTCAGTTTGGTGAAGCAAAAAACTGCCTTTGATGAAAGCTCAAACGCAATACCTAAAAATTTGATTTGGTTGGAAAATGTGCTGGGCGAACAGCTGCGCAGGCATGACAAAGGGGGCGAGCAGTTTTATGACACCATCAGCGCCTTGCACAAGTCAGTTCGTGGTTCGGACCCGGATGCGGCACTTTACTGGATGGTGCGCATGTTGGATGGTGGCGTAGATCCCAATTACATCGCTAGGCGCATGATCAGAATGGCCAGCGAGGACATTGGTCTTGCCGATCCAAGGGCGCTCACCATGGCCTTGGATGCCATGCAGACCATGCAGAGACTGGGCTCACCTGAGGGCGAGCTTGCCTTGGCGCAATGTGTGGTGTATCTAAGTGTCGCGCCCAAGTCCAACGCGGTTTATCAAGCCTTTAAAGCTGCAAAGCAGTTTGTCAAAGAGGACCAGACCCGAGCAGTTCCCTTAAGGCTTAGAAACGCGCCAACGCAGATGATGAAAAATTTAGACTATGGCCGAGCCTATCGGTACGCACACGATGAGCCACAAGCGTTTGCTGCAGGCGAGCATTACTTTCCAGATGATTTGAAGGCGCAAGAATTTTACAATCCCGTGCCGCGAGGGCTGGAGATCAAAATTGCTGAGAAACTCAAGCATCTGCAAGATTTAAATCGGCAAGCGAATGCCAAGGATGCCAAGGATGTCAAAGGCTTGCACGCTCCAAGCGAGTCCATCACTCCCAAAGAACCCTAAAGATGGAAGTCCTCGTTCAACAAATCATCAATGGTTTGGTTTTAGGCAGCTTGTATGCCTTGGTCGCTCTTGGCTACACCATGGTGTATGGCATCATCAACTTGATCAACTTTGCCCATGGCGAGGTTCTGATGGTGGGGGCTTTGACGAGTTGGAGCGTCATGGCTTATTTCGCTCAGGCGTTTCCAGCGTGTCCTGCGTGGCTGGTTTTTGCGCTCTCTTTGGTGCTGTCTTGTGGGGTTTGTGGGATTTTGAACTTCTTCATCGAAAAAATTGCATATCGCCCCTTGCGCAAAGCCCCCAAGTTGGCACCTTTGATCACGGCAATTGGTTTGTCGATTTTGCTCCAAACCCTAGCCATGATCATATGGAAACCCAACTATAAACCCTACTTAAGCCCTTTGGACAATACGCCCATCGATGTATGGGGGGCGGTGATTTCGCCCACTCAAATCATGATTTTGTGTGTGACGTCTCTCTTGCTGTGTGCACTGATGGTGCTGGTCAACATGACCAAGTTAGGTCGAGCAATGCGTGCAACGTCTGAGAGTGCGCAAATGGCGAGTTTGATGGGTGTCAAGCCCGATCAGGTGATTTCTTTGACCTTTGTGATCGGTGCCGTCTTGGCCGGTGTGGCCGGTGTCATGTGGGCCGCCAACTTTGGCACTGTTCATCATTCCATGGGTTTTTTACCTGGGCTGAAAGCCTTTACGGCAGCGGTCTTGGGCGGCATTGGCAACTTGCCTGGTGCAGTGGTTGGGGGCTTGTGTTTGGGCTTGATTGAGTCCATCGGATCGGGTTATTTGGGCGAAATGACAGGCGGGATTTTAGGCAGTCAGTACTCAGATATTTTTGCGTTTATGGTGTTGATTTTGATGCTCACCTTAAGGCCATCGGGTCTCTTGGGCGAGAAACTCGCAGAAAGAGCTTAAAGATGAACACGCCTGTGAGCTCCAATGGACTTTTGGGCATGGGCATGGGCAAGCGCTTTGTCGGGCCCATGGTTTTGGCTTTGTTGGTCTTGCCTTTGGTGTTACAGCCCTTTGGCAATGCGTGGGTGAGGATTTTAGACATGGCTTTGATCTACACCATGCTCGCTTTGGGGTTGAATATCGTGGTGGGCTTTGCCGGCCTTTTGGATTTGGGTTATGTGGCTTTTTTTGCGCTGGGTGCTTATGTGTATGCGCTCTTGGCGTCTCCTCAGTTGATGGAGCTTTTGAGTGCCTATCCTTTCCTGGCGCCGCTCTTGAGCGCGGGCATGCATGTGCCATGGTGGTTGATCTTGCCCCTGTCCGCTTTGCTGGCTGCGGGGATGGGGGTGTTGCTTGGCGCGCCCACTTTAAAACTGCGAGGGGATTATTTGGCCATTGTGACGTTGGGTTTTGGGGAAATCATAAGGGTGTTTTTAAACAACTTGGACCACCCCATGAACATCACCAACGGTCCAAGGGGCCTTGGCTCCATTGACCCCATTCAAATTGCGGGACACCCTTTGTCCAAGAAGTTGATATGGGGGGAGTTTGAATTGCCGGGCGTCACGCAGTACTATTATCTCTTGCTCATCTTTGTGGCCGTGAGTGTGCTGATGTGCTCTAGACTGCAGCACTCCAGAATTGGTCGCGCATGGGTTGCCATTCGAGAAGATGAGATTGCGGCTCAGTCCATGGGCTTGAACACGCGCAACTTAAAACTCTTGGCCTTTGCTTTGGGGGCTACATTGGGTGGTGTCTCGGGCGCTTTGTTTGCAGCGTTTCAAACGTTCATTTCCCCAGAATCTTTTGGTTTGGGGGAGTCTGTCATGATTGTCGCGATGGTGGTCTTGGGTGGCTTGGGGCATTTGCCGGGTGTCGTGCTTGGCGCTTTGCTGCTGTCGACCTTGCCGGAGTTGCTTCGCTATGTGGCAACCCCCCTACAAGACCTCACAGGTGGGCGAATCGATGCGGCCATTTTGCGTCAGTTGATGATTGCGTTGACGATGATTGTGGTGATGCTGCTGCGGCCACAAGGCTTATGGCCCGCGCCAGAGGATCGTTCAAAGACAGACGCCCCATGACACAAGACACGATCATTTTGCAGGTCAACGGTGCAAGCAAGCGCTTTGGTGGTTTGCAAGCCCTACAGAACGTGAGCTTGGCGCTCAGACAAGGCGAAGTGTATGGCCTCATTGGGCCCAATGGTGCGGGCAAGACGACTTTTTTCAACGTCATCACCGGCTTGTACAAAGCCGATCAAGGGGACTTCTTTATCAAGGGCTTGCGCTATGAGCCCAGTGCGGTGGATTTGGTTGCAAAGGCAGGCATTGCCAGAACGTTTCAAAACATTCGCTTGTTCAAAGAAATGACGGTTTTGGAAAACGTCATGGTCGCAGCGCACATTAAAACCCATGTGGGTGTGTGGGGTGCACTCATTCAAAGCCAAGCGTTCAAGCGCGAGGAGGAGGACATCAAACGCCGCGCGCTTGCGGCTTTGTCATATGTGGGCATACAGAAGTTTGCAAGTCAACGCGCCAAGACTTTGAGTTATGGCGATCAAAGGCGTTTGGAGATTGCGCGTGCGCTGGCCACCGAGCCACTGGTTTTGGCATTGGATGAGCCCGCAGCGGGGATGAACGCGACTGAAAAGTTGGCGCTTAGAGCGTTGATTCAAAAAATTCGTCAAAGCGGGGTGAGCATTTTATTGATCGAGCATGACGTGAAGTTGGTCATGGGTTTGTGCGATCGGGTGAGCGTCTTGGACGAGGGGCATTTGATTTGCGAGGGCCCGCCTCAAGCGGTTCAGTCAAACCCCAAAGTGATCGAGGCCTATCTGGGTCTTGGGGCCTCGGTCCATGGATAAAGCTCCTTTGCTCATGGCCAAAGACTTGTGCGTGAGCTATTCAGGCATTCGAGCAGTCAAATCAATTGGTTTTGAAGTTCATGCCGGAGAGTGCGTCAGTTTGATTGGCTCCAATGGCGCTGGAAAAACCACCACCCTCAAGGCGCTCACACGACTGCTGCCAATCGAGCGAGGGGAGCTTGAATTCATGGGGCAGTCCATCGTGGCCTTGTCTGCTTGGGACTTGGTATCCAAGGGGATGGTGATGGTGCCCGAAGGGCGAGGGGTGTTTGCTCGCATGAGTGTGCAGGAGAATTTAAAGATGGGCGCGTATCTAAGGACCCAGTCCAAGGAGGTCGCCTTGGATGAGGAAAGAATGTTGGCGCTTTTCCCGCGCTTAAAAGTTCGTCTCTCTCACCTTGCAGGCCATCTCTCGGGCGGTGAGCAGCAAATGCTGGCCATTGCGCGAGCGTTGATGGCCAAGCCGACTTTGTTGATTTTGGATGAGCCCTCCATGGGCTTGTCGCCCATCATGGTCGAGAAAATTTTTGAAGTCATTGGGCAGTTGTCTAAAGAAGGCATGAGCATCTTGCTGGTCGAGCAAAACGCCACACAAGCGCTGATGTTGGCCCATCGCGCTTACGTGATTGAGTCAGGTTTGGTCAGCATGAGTGGTTTGGCCTCGGACTTGCTGCACGACCCAAGCGTTCGACAAGCGTACTTGGGGGCTTAGGGCGCGCCTTTACCAAGAGACGCCAAAAACGGCATCGCTCGTTTTGACGCTTTAAGCGATGTTTGCCCTCAAATCTGCAAGGGACAAAAAGGCATCTGCATAAAAATCATCTTCTAAGAGTTGTGCTTTTGCGGTGAAGTCTTTTTTGGCGCTGTCCACCATCACTGGAGCACCGCAGGCATAGACCTGATGCTGCGACAAGTCGGGGTGATCTTGCAAAACGGCCAGGTGAACAAATCCTGTGCGACCGGTCCATTCATCCTCGGCTTTGGGTTCGGATAAAACGGGAATGTATTTCAATGCAGGCCACGCTGTGCTGACTTCTTGCGCCCAATCGTGCAAGTAAAGATCAGCCAAGGACCTCGCTCCCCAATACAAGTCAATGGGTCGGTGCTCGGTGCGCTCCTCCTTGGACATCATGATGTCTTCAATGAGGGCCTTGATGGGTGCAAGCCCAGTGCCAGAGGCTAAAAAAACCATGGGCTTGTCGCTTGGACGCAAGAAAAATCCGCCCAAAGGCCCTTCAATGCGAAAGATTTCTTTGTCCTTGAGACTTTGAAAAACATGGTCAGTGAATAGACCACCGGGCATGTGACGGACATGCAACTCGATGTATTTGATGGCGCTTTGTGTGGCGTCGCCTTGGAGCACTTGTGCAGTCGCATTGGCAATGGAGTAACTGCGCTTTTGGCCATCTTTTAATAAAAAGTCAATGTATTGGCCCGCGAGGTATTCAAAGTTTTCTGTTTGTGGCAGTTGCAACTTTAGGAGCATCACATCGGGCGCTTTTTTCTCAGCCGAGATCAGCCGCACGGGCATCTTTTTGACAACAGGCATGCCCACATCGAGCACTTGTTTGGATTCCAAAACGATGTCGCTGTGGGCTGTTGCGCAGCACGTTAAGATAAATCCGTTTGCCGAATCCTCTGGACTCAAAGCGCGGGCTTGATGTTCACCCTGGGTGACTGAGCCGCTGATTTTTTTGCAGCGACAAGAGCCACATGCACCGTCTTTGCACCCGTAGGGCAAAGACACGCCCGCTTGAATGCCGGCCAATAAAATGTTGCCCCCCTCTTGGATATCGAATTGACGAGCGCTGGGTTCAATGGTGACAGTAAAAGGCATGGTAAATTTTAAATGAGGCTAAAGTTCAGCCGTTGATGACGGATTGTTCTCCTATTTTAAGCCTTGGGGCGTTTAGGGTCATTGGGTTTGAACTGATGCTGGGTTGTGCGGGCATGTTTTTTTGATCTTTTCGAGCTAGGGGGGATTAATGTGAGAAAATTTCTAGGCGTTTGAATTCTTAAGCGCTAAATTTTTGAACCCTTTCATTGGCCAGTCACTTTTTTTCATAGATTGTCGTGTCAAGTCATTCATCCCACCTGGGCGCACTGCCCGCTCGCTTTAGACGCACGCAGGTGCTGATCGTGGGCTGTGGGGATGTGGGTTTGCGAGCATTGCCCCAATTGACAAAACGCTGTGGCGTTGTGGTGTTGACTTCAAATCCGGAAAAAGTCCAGTCTTTGAGGAACCTGGGCGCAAGAGCCCTTGTGGGCAACTTGGATGATGTAAAAAGTTTACAAAGGCTCTCGGGCCTGTCCCACCGAGTGCTTCACTTGGCGCCGCCAGCCAATCAAGGTCACCACGATCACCGCACCAGAAACCTCCTTCATGCTTTGGCGCTGAGAACACCTCCTAAAAAAATAGTGTATGGATCCACCACAGGCGTGTATGGCAACTGTCACGGCCAATGGGTCAAAGAAACGCAAGTCCCTCGTCCTCAAAGCGCACGCGCGCGTCGACGCGTCGATGCAGAGCAAGCCTTGCGCTTTTGGGCGCGTCGTACCTTGCTGGGCCTGCAACTCAATACGCTCAGAATTCCTGGAATTTATGCCTTGGACCGAGAGGGCGCAACGCCCATGGATCGTCTCAAAAAGGGCATGCCCGTTTTAAGTGCAGAAGATGACGTCTACACCAATCACATCCATGCGGATGATTTGGCCCGTGCTTGTGTACTCGCTTTGTTCAAAGGCCAGACCTTGCAAGCCATTCATGTGAGCGATGACGCGCAGATGAAAATGGGAGATTACTACAGTTTGGTGGCGCAGTGGTTCAATTTGCCTCTGCCCGTTCGAATGCCCTTTGATGAGTTGCGCGAGCACTTGAGTCCCATGCAGATGAGTTTTTTGTCTGAGTCAAGGCGTTTGGAGAACCACAGAATGAAAACTTCCCTAGGTCTGAGGCTGAGGTACCCCAGTCCCAAAGAGGGCTTGGGCGTGTCACGGCTCAGATGAAGAGCTAGAAGAGCTTGGTTCTCTAAGGGCGGAAAAACTCAACGCTGCGTGTTGAGCATGGAGGTGAAAATATCTTGCGCCTCTTTGGGCAAGCATCTCCAATAGGGCTTGCTTGCCTGAACTTGTCCATTTAAGACAGTTGCCGCCTCCCAAGTCCATCTGGGTTTGTACAACAAGGCCCTGGCCAGAGCGACCAAGTCGGCTTGACCGGATGCAATGATGTCATTGGCTTGTTGTGCTTGTGTGATCAAGCCAACTGCGATGGTGGACAAAGACGACTGTGCTTTCACCTGAGAGGCGAAAGGGACTTGGTAGTTGGGCGCGACCGCCACCTTTTGTGCACTTGAGACGCCCCCAGATGAGATGTGCACAAAATCTGCGCCCAAGGCCTTGAGTCGAATGCTCAGTTGTGTGGTCTCCTCAGGCGTCCAACCAGCGTCCACCCAATCGCAGGCGGAGATGCGCATGCCAAGCGTGCCACTGTAGTGTGCCCTGACTGCATTGAAAACTTCCAAAGGAAAACGAATTCGATTCTCAAAACTGCCACCATATTCATCGCTCCTTTGGTTGGAGACGGGCGAGAGAAATTGATGCAGCAAGTAGCCATGCGCCGCATGCAACTCAACTGCTTCGATGCCAATGGCGTGTGCAAGTTTGGCGGCATTCACAAACGCATCGCAAACCTCTTTGAGGCCCTCAGACTTCAAAGCCAAGGGCGCACGTTCATGGGGTTGATGCGGGATGGCTGAAGGTGCATGGGTGTTCCATCCTCCTTGCTCCAAGCTTAACAAAGCGCCTCCATTCCAAGGCGCGGCACTGGAGGCCTTGCGCCCGGCGTGACTGAGTTGAATGGCCACAGGCGTGTAGGGCGCCAAACGTCTGGCGCGCTGGAGTTTGTCTTGCAAAGCGCTGGCGGTGGTGTCGTCCCAAAGCCCCAAGCATTGGGGGCTGATGCGACCCTCTGGGCTCACACCGGTGGCCTCAATGATCATCATGGCCGAGCCAGAATTCAATAAATTGGCCCAATGCATCAAGTGCCAATCGCTGGCTGAGCCTTGCACGGCGGAGTATTGGCACATCGGTGCCACCACCACGCGGTTGGCAAGTTTCAAAGGACCTCGGGGCGAGCTGAGTTCGTAGGGGCTGAACAAGTAAGACATGGTGCAGGATTGATCGTCAAAAGAAAAATAATCAATGGATGCAAGGGTCTTATTGGGCTTCGATTTTGGCCTCTTGAATGGCTTTGGCCCATTTGGCCGTCTCAAGCTTGCTCCTTTGGGCCAAGGCCTCTGGCGTGCCCGGATCTGCCTCAAAGCCCAAGTCCATGAAGCGCTCTTGAATGTCTTTGCTGAGGGCCGCGTTGTTGGAGGCTTTGTTGAGTTTGAGGACGATGTCTTTGGGCGTTCCTGCGGGAGCAAAGCTTGCAAAATAAGCAATCAGCTCGTAGCCCTTGAGCCCCAAGGCTTCGTTGACCGTGGGCAGATCTGGGATGGCTTTGGAGCGTTGGGTGGAGGTCACCGCCAAGCCGCGAATTTTTCCGGCCTTGACTTGGGGCAGCATCACCGCAAAGTCCGCGGTGAACATCATCACCTGTCCACCAATCAAATCCGTCATGGCGGTTGGGCCGCTTTTGTAGGGGATGTGGTTGAGCTCCATGCCCGCCATGCCAGCGAGCATCGCGGTTGAGACGAGTTGAGAGGTCGATGCGCTGGCAAAGGTCAGCATGCCAGGTTTTTGTTTGGCCATGTTGACCAAATCCTTCAATGTTTTGGCACTCACTTCATTGTTGACCGCAACGATCAAGGGCACCGAGCCCATGAAGGCGACGGGCGCAAAGGCCGTGTCTTGGTCATAGGGGAGTTTTTTCATCAAACTCTTCAAAGCCGCATTGGTGCTGTTGGTGCCAAAGAGCAAGGTGTAGCCGTCAGCGGGTGCTTTGGCGACAAAGTCGGCGCCCAGCATGCCGTTGACCCCAACTTTATTTTCAACCACCATGGGTTGTTCCAGTTCTTCAGACATTTTGGCCGCAAAGGCCCGTCCAATTTGATCGGTGGCAGAGCCTGCCGCAAAGGGGATCACCACTTTGATGGGTTTATTGGGGTAGTTTTGAGCCAGCAAGGATGAGCAGGCAAAACCAAGGAGCAAACATATCACCCACCCCAAGAAATTGGAGCGCACGGAAAATAGATCTGCGCCAGACAGGGCATGGGTGAGGGGTTTTGTAATTTGTGTCATGTGGCCACTCCAAAGACAGGCTGAGGGTTTGATAAAGAAATTCACACGGGCTGCACGCCAGAGCAACTGCTTTTGGAATTGTAGGGCTGTCCAAGCATCTTCACAACTTGGTATCTACCAAGTGTCTACCAAGTGGGAATAAGAAAGAGTGTCTTGGCGCACTGTAGTTGGAGGGGTGGTGTTCACAAGCCTCTTTGCTCAATGTCTATGTGTCCATGCCCCAATTATTGGCAAGAGCCTGAGCGAGAGCCCCTTTGAGGCATCAAGAAGTTGGGGATTTCTCTATAATGCTATGTTTCACTTGGAGAAACCACGGCGAGCAAAATGACCCAATGGTGCCGAAGGCCGGAATCGAACCGGCACGGTGTTTTGCACCGGCAGATTTTGAATCTGCTGCGTCTACCTATTTCGCCACTTCGGCTAAAGTGTTGAAGACCTATATTATGACATATTCAAGAACAAAATTTCCAACGTTGGCAGATGCAATCGGTCACACGCCTTTGGTTCGACTGCAAAGGGTTGAGCATTCGCAACTTTTGCTCAATTCCAATGTGGTTTTGGGTAAATTGGAGGGCAACAATCCGGCTGGATCGGTCAAAGACCGACCCGCAGTGTCAATGATCGCACGCGCTGAGGAGCGTGGAGAGATCAAGCCTGGAGACACGCTCATTGAGGCAACATCTGGCAATACAGGCATTGCTTTGGCCATGGCCGCGGCCATCAAAGGTTACAAAATGATTTTGATCATGCCAGAGGACTTGTCCATTGAGCGTGCGCAAACCATGAAGGCCTTTGGGGCTGAGTTGATCTTGACGCCTAAAGCTGGTGGCATGGAGAGCGCGCGCGATTTGGCATTGAGGATGCAGTCTGAGGGGCAAGGGCGGGTCTTGGACCAGTTTGGCAATCCTGACAACCCCAGGATTCATTACGAAACCACTGGGCCGGAGATCTGGAGAGACACACAAGGGGAGATCACCCATTTTGTAAGTGCCATGGGCACAACGGGCACCATCACCGGTGTTTCTAAGTACTTGAAAGAACAAAACCCCGATATTCAAATCATTGGAGCACAACCCTCAGAGGGCTCTAGAATTCCAGGGATCAGAAAATGGACGCCTGAGTATGTGCCCTCCATTTATGATCCCAGTGGTGTGGATGAGTTGATGTATGTGAGTCAGGCCGACGCGGAAGAAATGTGCAGGCGTTTGGCTCGGGAGGAGGGCTTGTTTGCCGGCATCTCGGCAGCTGGCGCGTGCTGGGTGGCGCTGGAAATTGCAAAGAAAGTTCAACATGCCACAATCGTCTTTATCGTGTGTGACCGAGGGGATCGGTACTTGTCTACGGGGGTCTTTCCAGCATGAGTGAATTTAAATACTGTCCCATGTGCTCAGAGGCTTTGTCCTTCATTGCCAGGGCGGAAGATGGCTTGGAGGTGACTCGCCTCAGATGCAAAGCCTGTGAGTGGACCCATTGGAACAATCCAACCCCAGTCTTGGGTGCAATTGTGCAGTGGAATGGAAAAATTTTGCTTGCAAGGAACGCCGCTTGGACTGCAAGGCGCTTTGCGTTGATCACGGGCTTTATGGAGGCCAACGAGACACCCGAGGGTGGGATTGCGCGTGAGGTCATGGAGGAGACCCATCTGGAGGTCACGCAACTGAGCTTGGTTGGGGTCTATGATTTCCAAAAGAAAAATCAAGTGCTGATCGTTTATCATGCGAACGCTCAAGGAGAGATTAAACTCAGTCAAGAGCTTCTTGAGTACAAACTCTATGAGCCCCAAGATATCATTTGTTGGCCTGCCGGCACGGGTTATGCGGTCGCAGACTGGCAAAGAAAAAGAGGCATTGAGCCCGTGTTTAAAGCCTGGGAAGACCGCAGCGAGAATGAATGAAAATCATCTTCTTTGACACATGAGCCCTATCCATTATTTACCATGCACATCCATCTAGAGTTAGACACCTGTGGGCTGAACTGCCCCTTGCCCATTTTGAAAACCAAAAAAGCCCTCTCTGGCATGCAAAGTGGAGAGATTCTAAGAGTGCGCTCAACCGATCAAGGGGCCAGCAGAGACTTCCAAGCCTTTGCCAAGCAAACGGGTCATGTGCTGATAGAGCAAAGCGTCAACGGCCAAGAGTTTATCTTTGTCTTGCAAAGAAAATAAAACGACACTAAACACCAGAAACTGAAGTCTTGAACTCATCCAAATAGGTTTTAAAGTCTTCAGCGACCTCGGGGTGCCTCAATGCCAGTTCCACCGTGGCTTGAAGAAAGCCCAATTTAGAGCCGCAGTCAAATCGCTTGCCTTGGTAGTTGTAAGCGATCACGCCTTCGTGTTTCAACAATTCAGAAATGCCGTCGGTCAATTGAATCTCTCCCAACGCGCCTTTGCCCGTTGTTTTGATCATGTCAAAGATGTTGGGGCTCAAAATATAGCGTCCTGCCACAGCCAAGCGCGAGTCGGTTTGTTCGGCCCTTGGTTTTTCAACGATGCGCTTGACCTGTGTTCGACCCTCTGAGAGCGATTGGCCAGACACAATGCCGTAGCGATGAACCTGCTCATTGGGAACTTCTTGCACCGCTAAAACCGATTGATGGGTTTCAAAAAACACTTGGGCCATTTGGCTCAAAATACCCGCGCCACTTTGAAGGCCAATCATTAAATCATCGGCCAACAAAACCGCAAAGGGCTCATTGCCGACAAGCTTTTCTGCACAAAGCACGGCATGCCCAAGGCCCAAAGCGCGCGGTTGACGGATATAAGAGCAAAGCATGTCAGCGGGCTGCACATCCCTTATCAAAGACAACAAGGACTCCTTGCCCGCCATCTCCAATTCGTTTTCCAGCTCATAAGCCGTGTCAAAGTGATCCTCAATGGCACGCTTACTTCTTCCGGTGACGAAGATCATGTGTCGAATGCCCGCCTCGTAAGCCTCTTCGACAGCGTACTGAATCAGGGGCTTGTCCACAATGGGCAGCATTTCTTTGGGTTGAGCTTTGGTGGCAGGCAAGAAGCGCGTGCCCAGGCCCGCAACGGGAAACACAGCTTTGTTTAAAGTGGGTTGGTTCAAAGTTTGCACTCCAAGGGATTTTTTTCTTTATGCCGATAAACGTTTGAGTTGCTCTTTGAGTTTGGCCAAGGTTGAAGTGAACTCTTCAATTCTGAGCTGCTCTTGTGCAATGACTTTGGCGGGTGCTTTGGCCACGAAGGCTTCGTTGCTGAGTTTGGACTGCGCTTTGCCAAGCTCAGTCTCTAGCCTCAAAGCCTCTTTGCTGAGTCGAGCGCTTTCTGCCGTCTTGTCAATCTCGATGAACAAGCACACTTTGGACTGACCCAAAACGGCAACAGGTGCAGCCTCAGCGCCGTCTTGCCAAGCGGCTTCGTCGTTGAAGGTTTTGATCTCTTGCAGCTTGGCCAAGCTTTTGAGCACTGGCGCCATGTTTTGAATGAAGGTGCTCTCCTCTTCGCTGCCCACCAAGATGTACAAAGGCACTTTGGTGGCTGGTGAGATGTTCATCTGCCCTCTTAAGTTGCGACAGCCTTCGACCCAACTCTTTAACTGGGTCACGGCCTGTTCGGCTTTTTCATCAATTTTTGCGGGTTGAGATAAGGGATAGTCGCAAATGCTCACAGATGCTTTGTCTTGACCCTTTGGCCAAAGTCCAGCGACTGGGGCCACCTTTTGCCACAGCTCTTCTGTGATGAACGGTATCAGGGGGTGGCTTAAGCGCAAAATAGCCTCAAGCGTGCGAATCAAAGTGCGCCGAGTTGCGCGCGCTTGTTGAGGGCTGCCTTGTTGAATTTGGACTTTGGCGATCTCCAAATACCAGTCACAAAACTCATTCCACACGAATTCGTAGATGGCATTGGCCACCAAATCGAGTCGGTAGTCTTTAAACCCTTGCGCAACTTGGGCCTCAACGCGTTGGAGCATGGAGCTCATCCAGCGGTCGGCTTGGCTGAATTGCATGTAGCCATGAAAGGGCTGCCCAGGCGCGCATTGCGCCTTGGTGTGTTGCTCAAGGCCACAGTCTTGTCCCTCGCAATTCATCAACACAAAACGCGTGGCGTTCCAAAGCTTGTTGCAAAAGTTGCGGTAACCCTCACAGCGTTTGGTGTCGAAGTTGATGCTTCGCCCAAGAGAGGCCAATGCGGCAAACGTGAACCTCAGTGCATCTGCGCCGTAGGACGGAATGCCCAGAGGAAATTCCTTCTCTGTATTTTTTTTGACCTCAGGTGCTGTCTCCGGGCGTCTCAGACCGGTGGTTCTTTTGGCCAGCAAGCCTTCAAGCTCGATGCCATCAATGAGGTCCACGGGGTCCAGAACATTGCCTTCAGATTTAGACATTTTTTTGCCTTGTGCATCGCGCACCAAGCCGTGGATGTACACATCTTTAAAGGGCACCTTGCCCGTAAAGTGTGTGCTCATCATGATCATTCGGGCCACCCAAAAGAAGATGATGTCATAGCCCGTGACCAACACCGAGCTTGGCAGATACAAATGAAAATCCTCGGTCTCTTTGGGCCAGCCCAGTGTTGAAAAAGGCACCAAGGCGGAGGAGAACCAAGTGTCTAAAACGTCGGGGTCGCGAGTGAGCTTGAGATCAGGCCCTGCTTGCGCTTGGGCTTGAGCCAAAGTCTCTGCCACATAGACCTTTCCTGCTTCGTCGTACCAAGCGGGAATTTGATGGCCCCACCAAAGTTGTCGACTGATGCACCAGTCTTGAATGTTTTTCAACCACTGGTTGTAAGTGTTGACCCAATTTTCGGGGACGAAACGAACAGCGCCTGACTCAACGGCGTGAACGGCCTTCTCAGCAATGGAGAGCCCCTTGGGATCGAATTTGCTTTTTTCGCTCATGGCCACAAACCACTGATCGGTGAGCATGGGCTCAATGATTTGCCCCGTTCTCTCACACCTAGGCACCATGAGGGTGTGCGGTTTGACTTCAATCAAAAGACCCGCCTCTTTCAGGTCGTTCACAATGTGCTCGCGCGCCTTAAAGCGGTCCAGTCCTTGGTAGGCCTTGGGGGCTTGTTCATTGACACTGGCATCCAAATTGAAAATATTGATTTGTGGCAGTTGGTGGCGCACACCAACCGCAAAGTCATTGGCATCGTGTGCAGGGGTGACCTTGACCACGCCGGTTCCAAAGTCCTTGTCCACGTAAGCATCCGAGATCACGGGGATCAATCGGTCACACAAGGGCAGGTGCACGCGTTGACCGATCAAGTGTTGGTACCTGGCGTCCTCGGGGTTGACCATCACCGCAACGTCCCCAAGCATGGTCTCAGGGCGAGTCGTGGCCACCACCAAGCGTTCTTTGGAGTTCTCAATGGGATAGGCGATGTGCCACATGAAGCCTTTTTCCTCTTGGCTTTCCACTTCCAAGTCAGAAACGGCTGTTTTGAGGATGGGGTCCCAATGGACAAGGCGTTTGCCTCGGTAAATGAGGCCTTCCTTGTAGAGTTGAACAAATGCCTTTGTCACGACCTCACTTCTAGGCTCATCCATGGTGAAGTACTCGCGACTCCAGTCCACGCTGTCACCCATGCGGCGCATTTGCTGGGTGATGGTTTTGCCACTCTTTTCCTTCCATTCCCACACTTTAGAGATGAAGTTTTTTCTGGAGACCTCCTCTGTGGGGCCAAGCGCGTGTCTGGACAGGCCTTGCTCTTGGAGTTGCCGCTCCACGACAATCTGGGTGGCAATGCCTGCGTGATCGGTGCCAGGAATCCAAGCGGTATTGGCACCCGACATGCGGTGATAACGCGTCAAACTGTCCATGATCGTTTGATTAAAGGCGTGCCCCATGTGCAAAGTGCCCGTGACATTGGGCGGTGGGAGTTGGATGGCAAACGAAGGTGCACCATGCTTTGCGACTTGAGTGCCTTTGTGGCCTGCCATGCCATAACCACGGGCCTCCCACTCGGGCCCCCAATGGGCTTCGATTTGAGCGGGCTCAAAAGATTTCGATAGGCTCTCTAACGCGGGTTGATGTAGGGGCGCAACTGGCGCAGAAGATTCTTTGGAGGCAGAGTTCATAAAGGCAGGTGAAGACAAAAGAAGGAAAAGTATAGAAACTACAGGAAGTAGAAAAAAACCAGAAGAGTTAGAAGCTCGCGTTCAGTTTGTAAAAGATCAACTCATTTTAACCGTGCTTCATGCACCAACCAAGGCCCAAGCGTGAACCATTCCCGCGTTCAAACCGAAGGACTTGGCCTTAAGCCTTGCCCCCAGGTCAACAAAAAACCATGCAGAGCGCCTCAATGCTAAAAAAATTCTGGCCTGTCGTTTCTTTCGGGTTTGAGCTTGACTTCAACACCCGTGGCCGCTTTTTCAGCCCGCCAGGCCTCTTTTCTTTGGGTCCAAAGTCTCAGACGTTCGTGGGCATCCAAGCTCTCTTTGTGCATGGTCTCTTTGCTGCCCGTTTGGACCGTCAATTCAAGGCGGATGCCGTTGGGGTCAAAGAAGTAAATGCTTTGAAAGACATGGTGATCCGTGATGCCCAAGACTTCAATGCCGTGGGCTTGAAGCCTTGCCTTGGCGTGTTCAAGTTCTTCAACCGTGTCCACTCTAAACGCAATGTGGTTGACCCAAACGGGCGTATTGGGTGAGGGAAGGGCCGCCTCATCGTCTCCCAAGTCAAAAAAGGCGATGAAAGAGCCATCTAAGAGTCGAAAGAAAAAATGGGTATAGGGGCAATATTCGCCAGTACTTGGCACGTGATCGCTTTGAATGATGTGGTACAAAGGCAGACCCAGGATGTCTTCATAGAAATGCCTTGTCTCCTCCGCGTCCTTTGCGCGGTACGCATAATGATGCAACTGCTGAATGCCCACCGCTTTTGGTAGGGCTTGCAAAGGAGGAGATTTCTTGGTGGATTCGACTGTAAAAGTAGACATGTTGCATCCAATTCGTAATAAATAATCTCACACCAGTGTAAGTCGACTTCAGTGGTTTGGCGTGTACAAAAATACAAACCCCAAGTATAAACGCTTACAAAAAAGTGAAAGACTCATTTTCGGGGGGTTAGGGCATCAAGCATTGCCTCATTGTCAGTCTGTGCTTGCGTGTTCCAAGGCGCTTTCTTGCAATCAAAAATGGCCAGGTCTTTTAAATACCCACTAAATAAGGGTTTGTTCAACGCTTGCGCGCTCAGACGCTTTGGCGCTCAGACGCTTTGGCGCTTAGGCGCTTAGGCGTTGGAGCCAAGCTGCAGGAGATTGCAGCTGCTTTAAAAATCAAGTCAGAGCCCGTAAATAAGAGCGTGCAGATAGGCAATTCATTCTAAAATAGCGCCATCTTCAAGATGGCTTGAAGTTCAATTGAGTTTTTTACCTTTCCTTTGCGCACATGCTTTTCTTACTCTCTCCTGCCAAAACCTTGGATTTTGAGACAACGCTTTCAAAGCATGCGTTGCACTTTGAGCCAAAGGTACCGGTCTTTGTAGATCAAACGATGAAGTTGGTTGCGCATTTGAAAAAAATGAAACCCGAGGAACTCGCCTCTCTCATGTCCATCAGCGAGTCCTTGGCGCAACTCAATGCAAAACGTTTCAAGTCCTTTGGTGCACAATTTAATGCGCACAACGCACGGCCGGCCTTGATGGCTTTCAATGGAGATGTTTATGAGGGCTTGGATGCCAAGAGTTTGAATGCCAAGGGGCTTGGATTTGCGCAGTCGCATGTCTTGATTTTGAGTGGACTGTATGGTGTGCTCAAGCCGATGGATTTGATGCAAGCCTATCGATTGGAGATGGGTACATCTTTGGTGCAAGGCGGATTTAAAAATCTCTATCAGTTTTGGGGCTCACGCATCTCTGAGCATTTAAATGAAGTGCTCACCTCCCACAGTGAGCCCACGGTCATCAATTTGGCCTCTCAGGAGTATTTCAAAGCAGTCGATCGCAAAGCGTTAAAGTCAAGAGTGATTGAGTGTGTGTTTGAAGATGAAAAAGATCACAAGTACAAGGTGATTAGTTTTTTTGCCAAAAGAGCGCGTGGTCTCATGGTGCGTTTTGCCATTGATCGTCAAATCAAAACCCCCAAAGCCTTGCAAGCGTTTGATTGTGAAGGATACCGATTTCACGCCCCCTCTTCTTTAGACGATCATTGGGTGTTTAGAAGACCGCAAAAAGATTGAAACTCTGGTGCGCTTGAGCGCTTGAAAAAAAATGAAAATCTATGCGCATGGAATTGAAATTGAATATGCCGATTACGGCAAGCCTGAGCACGAACCTTTGCTACTGATCATGGGTTTGGGATTGCAGATGATTTCTTGGCCGCCTTTGTTCATTGACGCTCTTTTAAAGGCGCAGTACCGAGTCATCGTGATGGACAATCGAGACAGTGGACTGTCAACGGAGATGAAAGACGCCAAAGCCCCCAATTTGTTGTGGATGGGATTGAAAGGTCAGTTGGGTTTGAGCTCAAAGGTGCCCTACACCCTCAGTGACATGGCGCTGGACGCCTTGGCGGTTTTAGACGCTTTGCATGTCGATCGTGCACATGTTTTGGGTTTGAGCATGGGGGGCATGATCGCTCAGCGCTTGGCCATTCACCATCCTGAGCGAGTGCTCAGTTTGATCAGTATCATGAGCACGAGTAGCGCGAGCGGGCTACCTAAGCCAGACCCGCTTTTATTGCAAAACCTCTACTCGCCCGTGACTCCTGGAGATGGATTTGAGGGCTTTGTGGACCGTGCCTTGCAGTCCATGCAAATGATCACCAGCCAAGCGTTTCAAGACGATCTCTCGCACGTCAAAGCTCGAGTTGAATTGGCCATTGCGCGCAGTTACCGCCCGATGGGCATTTTGCGGCAAACCGCAGCGGTCCTGGCCGACTCCGATCGAGCTGAAATGTTGCACCTCATTCGAGCCCCTAGCTTGGTGGTACACGGCACCCATGATCCATTGGTGCCAATTGAATGTGGGCGCGATACCCATAGAAGAATTCTGGGTTCGCTTTGGGTTGAAATTGAGCACATGGCGCATGATTTGTCGGACAAGCTCACGCCGGTTTTGATGCCCCACTTGTTGTCTTTTTTGAAATCACACCCCGTTAAAGTTAAAGCTGCATAAACCCATGAATTCACCTGAACAATCTACTCTTGGGCGCGCCACCGTCTATGCCCAACGCTATGATCCTGGGCTGCTGTATCCCTTGGAGAGGCAAACCAAGCGCGATGAGTTGGGGCTCTCACGCTTGCCCAATGGTGCAAGTGCATTGCCCTTTATGGGGGCGGACATATGGAATCTGTACGAACTCAGTTGGCTCAATGCCAAAGGCAAGCCACAAGTGGCTTTGGCCAGATTGGTCATTGCCTGTGAGAGTCCTTTCATCATTGAGAGCAAGTCCATGAAGTTGTATCTCAATAGTTTTGGACAAACCCGCTTTGCCAACTCACAAGAGGTCAAGGAAAAAATTGTTCAAGATATTTCACGGGCCGTTTGGCAAGTTCTTGAGGATGGGGCAACAAGTGTTCGTTTGACGCCACCAAGCATCGTCCTTGAGATGATTGATGCAAAAGACTTTCATTTGCAAAAAATTCAAGAACTCGCTGGTGTGGACTTGGACCGATTGGACATTGAATGTGACGTGTATCAACCCGCTCCCCATTTGCTCACCGCGCAGTTTGACCAAGCACCGGTGAGCGAGGTCTTGTGCTCGCAACTGCTTAAAAGCAATTGTTTGGTCACGGGTCAACCCGACTGGGGTTCCATTCGCATCGCCTACACAGGGCCAGCCATCGATCAAGCTGCTTTGCTGGCTTATTTGATCAGTTTTAGAGAGCACCATGAATTTCATGAGCAATGCGTAGAGCGTGTCTTTATGGACATTTGGACGAGGTGCAAGCCAACGAAGTTGACCGTTTATGCGCGCTACACGCGACGTGGGGGCTTGGATATCAATCCCTATCGAACCAGCCACCCCCAAGCCCTGCCCACGCTGCACAGAACGGCAAGACAATAAGCGCTCAAGGCTCTTGCAACAAAGAGCCTTGAATGGGTAAGCGGTTTGGCTGATATCCTGAGGGCTTGAGGGGGTCCTTGGGTTCCAAAGAGGAGACCTTCACACCCAGGAGGCGAAAGCGTCGGCCAAGGTCAATTCGTTTTAAGCACTGAGCCGCTGCGTGACGGATATCGCCCGCTTGGTCGACGGGCAAGGAAAGCGTTTGATCTCGTGTGATGGTTTTGAAATTGTCGAATTTGATTTTGACGCCCACCGTTTTGCCCATGACATTTTTTCTTTGCAAATCCGCGCTCACTTGCTCGCAAAGGCGTGTAAAAATTGCCCCCAATTCTTTTTTGTCTTGAGCGGCCAAGAGATCGCGCTCAAAAGTGGTTTCTCGGCTCATGGAGACGGGCTCGCTGTGTGTTTCCAGCGCTCGGTCATCTTGACCTCTGGCCACCGCATACAACCACGCGCCATAGTTTGGGCCAAAGGACGTGGTCAAACGATCCAAAGTTTGCTTGGCCAAGTCGCCAAGGCTCATGATGCCCAAAGCGTTTAATTTTTCACTGGCCTTGGGTCCAATGCCATTGACCTTTTTACAAGCCAAGGGCCAAATTTTTGACTGCAAATCCTCTTCAAGTAAGATCGATATGCCATTGGGTTTGTTGAATTCACTGGCCATTTTGGCAAGCAACTTGTTGGGCGCCACACCAATGGAGCAGGTGAGTCCGGTGCCTTGAAAGATGCTTCTTTGAATCAACTTGGCCATGGACAAGCCGTTTTCTCGTTGGCCACCTGGCACATGGGTGAAGTCCAAATAGACTTCGTCCACGCCAGTGTTTTGCATGACAGGGCAGATCTGCAGAACAATCTCTTTGAACTCTTTGGAGTAATGTCGGTATTGATCAAAGTCAACGGGCAAGAGATAAGCTTGGGGACACAGTTGAGCGGCCTTCATGAGGCCCATGGCTGAGCCCACGCCAAAGTGCCGTGCTGCGTAGGTGGCAGTGGTGATCACCCCTCGACCCAGATAATTTTTGAGTTGCGGAAAGTCGTTCAAAGGCGTTTGTGCATTCCACGCGCTGGGGTTTGCCCCCTTGAGTTGTTGGGCCAGGCTTTTTTTACCTCCCCCAATCACCACGGGCAGGCCTTTGAGCTGGGGGTAGCGAAGCAACTCAACGGATGCGTAAAACGCATCCATGTCCAAATGCGCAATGCGTCTCTTAAACCCTTGGGGCAGGGTGTCAGAGGCTTGAAGGGGGGCACCTTGATTAAAAGCGGTGTGTGCAGCGTCAAGCGGGGTCTTTAAAGACAAGATGGGCAAGTCAAAGACGTCCTCAAAACTGTCGGGCATCGGTTGGGGTGCAGGTTCAGGCACCTGCGAAGAATGCGCGCTTTGCCCTTGTTGACTGCTCATGTGCAAGACTTTGGAGTAGGCTCGTTATCTTGGGTCTGAAGCCATTTGATCATGATGTTTGAGGCACTTGCCAGCATGAAAGAACTTGCCAAAAAAAGTCTGCGCAGGTGCATGCCAGTGTTTCAAATCCAAGGAGGGAAACTGCCAGGTAGCAAAATCGATGCGTCCACATCTTGGACTTGGGTGCGACCGCAAAACGCCATGCTCAGCGCCAGTTCGTTGTGAATGATCTCAAGCACTTTGTCCACGCCATGCTCTCCCATGGCGCCCAAGCCATACAGCATGGAGCGACCAATGTAGGTGCCCTTGGCCCCCAAGGCCAAAGCTTTCAAAACATCTTGGCCCGAACGGATGCCTCCATCCATGTGCACCTCAATGTCTTTTCCAACGGCTTGAACGATTTTGGGCAGGGCTTTGATACTGGACTCTGCGCCATCGAGTTGACGCCCGCCATGGTTGGACACGATCAAGGCATTGGCACCAGAGTTGACTGCCAATTGGGCGTCTTCCGCATCTTGGATGCCTTTCAAGATCAAGGGCCCACCCCATTTCTTTTTGATCCACTCCACATCCGACCAGTTGAGGGTGGGGTCAAATTGCTGAGCCGTCCAAGATGACAATGAGCCCATGTCTTCAACCCCTTTGACATGCCCCACGATATTGCCAAATTGACGCCTAGAGGTGTTGATCATCTCAAAGCACCAACTGGGCTTGGTCATCAAATTCAAGAGGCTGCGCAAAGTGATTTTGGGTGGTGCACTCAAGCCGTTTTTGAGATCTTTGTGGCGTTGCCCCAAAATTTGAAGGTCCAAGGTCAAGACCAAAGCGGAGCAGTTCGCTTGCCGAGCCCTTTCAATCAAGCGCTCAATGAAATCGCGGTCACGCATCACATAGAGCTGAAACCAAAAGGGGTGACCGCCTGTTTCTTTTGCGACGTCTTCGATGGAGCAAATGCTCATGGTGGACAGGGTAAAGGGGATGCCAAATTTTTTAGCACTTTTGGCGGCCAAGATTTCTCCATCGGCGTGTTGCATGCCCGTCAAGCCTGTGGGCGCGATGGCCACGGGCATGTTCACCGCCTGTCCAATCATGTGAGACGCCGTTGAACGGCGCTCAATGTTGACAGCCACGCGCTGACGAAATTTGATGCCCTTGAAGTCCTCTTCGTTGGCGCGGTAGGTGCTTTCTGTCCATGAGCCAGAATCCGCGTAGTCGTAGAACATTTTTGGAACGCGTTTTTTGGCAATGCATCTCAAGTCTTCAATGGTCGTGATCACAGGCATGCGGATTCTTTCTGAAGACGAAGTGTGTGGCGAAGAATTTGTGACTTGACTTGATCGGGAGCGGTGCCACCTAGACTCGTTCTGGAGTGCAGTGAGCCCTCTAAGCTCAAGACCCCATAGACATCGGCTTGGATGCTTGGGTGAAAGCTTTGGAGTTGATCCAGGCTTAGGGCGCTCAGCTCCTTGCCCTCTTTCATGCTGTGCTTGACAGCCAAGGCAACTGTTTCATGGGCATCCCTAAAGGGCAATCCTTTTTTGACCAAATAATCAGCCAAATCCGTCGCTGTTGCATAGCCCTTGAGAGTCGCGTTTTGCATGGCCTCTTTGTGAATGCTCAAGCCCCCACTGTAAGTGCCCGTGATGGGGTCTTTTTCGCCCGCGATCATTTGAGCAAAGATGCGCAAAGTGTCTTTGACCGTATCGACGGTGTCAAAAAGGGGCTCTTTGTCCTCTTGGTTGTCTTTGTTGTAGGCCAAGGGTTGCGCTTTCATCAGCATCAGCAAGCCCATCAAATGACCCACCACCCTGCCAGTTTTGCCGCGTGCGAGTTCGGGGACATCGGGATTTTTCTTTTGCGGCATGATGGAGCTGCCCGTCGTAAAACGGTCCGCAATTTGAATGAAGGCAAAGTTTTGGCTCATCCACAAAACGAGCTCTTCACTCAAGCGGCTGATGTGCACCATTAAAAGGCTACTAGCGCTGGTGAACTCAATGGCAAAGTCTCGATCACTGACAGCGTCTAGGCTGTTTTGGCAGACTTGGGGTTCGCCCAGTGTGTTGACCATGCCCAGCAGCTGTGCCACACGCAGGCGATTGATGGGGTAGCTCGTGCCCGCTAAGGCGGCTGAGCCCAAAGGAAGCGTATTGGTTCTGGCTTTGATTTCTTGCATGCGTTGGGCGTCGCGAGAAAACATCTCAATGTAGGCGAGCAAATGGTGGGCAAAGCTCACAGGTTGTGCCACTTGCAAGTGCGTCATGCCAGGCAGGATCGCGTCAATGTTTTTCTCTGCCAAAGCCAAGAGCGCGCTTTGCAAGTCGCGCAAAAGCAAGACGATCCAATCGATCTCTGCACTCAGCCACAAGCGCACATCAGTCGCTACTTGATCGTTTCTGGATCTGGCTGTGTGCAGCCTCTTGCCCGCATCTCCAATCAACTGTGTGAGCCGCGCTTCAATGTTCAGGTGCACATCTTCTAGGGCCAACTTCCACTCGAATTGACCGCCTTCTATTTCGCTAGCGATTTGCTTCATGCCGAGTTCAATGGCGTTGAAGTCCTCGGTGCTTAAAATGCCGCATTCACAAAGCATTTGAGCGTGCGCCAAGGAGCCCTGGATATCGGCGCGCCATAAGCGCTGGTCAAAGAAGACACTCGCAGTGTAGCGTTGAACCAATTCGCTCATGGGTTCGTTAAAGAGGCCAGACCAAGCCTGGGATTTTTGGTCAAGGGGATTCGTAGACATGGGCTTATTTTAGCCTTGCAAGGCCAAGGGTGAGAAAGAGTTGAGGGCCAACTCATGCACGAGATCCTTTAAAATGGCTAAAAATCGAGGCCCAAGGGGCCTATGATGTCATTTTCGCTCCATGAGGGAGCAACACTTGAGGGATTTAAGACATGGGTAGCGACTCAATTGTGGTCATTGGTGGCGGACATGCGGGCGCACAACTGTGTGCCTCATTGGCCGAATTGGGTCAAGGTCACCGGGTTCATTTGGTCTGTGAGGAGACGAGCTTGCCTTATCAGCGTCCGCCATTGTCCAAAGCTTTTTTTAAAAAGGACGATGAGCCTGTTCAATTGATCAGGGCGCAGACGTGGTTTGAGCAACAAGGCATTCATGTCCATTTGGCAGATGCGGTCCTAGGCATTGATTTACCAAACCAGGTGGTCCACTTGGCCTCTGGCCAACGCGTGGCGTTTTCTAAGCTCGTGTTGGCCACTGGTACGCGCCCAAGGCGACTGCCAGATTTGGGGCCAGAGCTGGACAATGTGCATGTGCTCAGGACCGCCGATGATGCGCAGCGCCTGAGGGCACTTCTCGCCAGCACTCAGCGCTTTACGTTCATCGGTGGTGGTTTTATTGGCCTGGAGTTGGCGGCAACGCTCAATGCTCTAGGCAAAGAGGTGACTGTTTTAGAGGTCAGTGCGAGACTGCTTGCTAGGTCCATTTCGCTGGAGTTGTCAGACCACGTCTTTAAGACCCATGTGGCTGCGGGCATGGACATTCGCCTCCAAAGTGTCATCTCTGGCTACAAGACCAACGCCCATCGACTCACGCATTTGGCCTTGCAAGACCAAGAATTGGCAGTCGAGCGCGTGTTGCTAGGCATTGGTGCTCAAGCGGAAATCACGCTTGCTCAATCGATTGGTCTTGCATGCGAGGGTGCAATTGTGGTGGACGATCAAATGAGAACGTCCTTGCCCAATATTTGGGCCGTGGGCGACTGTACGGTCTTTCCCTATGGACCTGTGGGCCAAGGCCTGCGCTTGGAGTCGATTCAAAACGCCAATGACCAAGCGAAAGTGGCAGCCAAAAGTATCATGGACCAGCCCGCGTCTTACAAGCCCACCCCATGGTTTTGGTCGGAACAAGGGAGCCTGCGACTGCAAATGGTGGGGCTCTTGCCGAGCTCACCCAAGACCGTGAAACGACCGGGTGCGAATGAGCAAAGCTTCTCTCTTTTTCATTACGATCAGAACGGCTTGGCCTGCGTGGAGAGTGTCAATGCGGTGATGGATCACATGATGGCCAAAAAGTTTTTTGAGCTTGGCATCCATCCAAGTCCACAAGACGTGGCCAATCCAGCGATTGCCTTGAAAGGCTTGGCGGCATAAGACGTTAGCGGGCTAAGGGTGTGGCCGTTTCGGGTTTGGACGGAGTGGTCAACGGTCTTTGCCGTGCTAGGATCACATTCAATTCTTTTTAGGGTGGTTCATCAATTGTGAATTCGGATTCAAATCAACAACGTCGACGCTTGACCATTGCCACTCGCGAGAGTCGTTTGGCCCTTTGGCAAGCCCATCATGTGCAATCTCTTTTGTCCGAGCGCGGTTTGGACGTGGACTTGCTTGGCATGACCACACAAGGGGATCAAATTTTAGATCGCAGCTTAAGCCAAGTGGGGGGCAAAGGTCTTTTTGTCAAAGAGCTTGAGGTGGCCCTTGAGAATGGGCAAGCTGATTTGGCGGTGCACTCTTTAAAGGATGTGCCCATGGATTTGCCTCAAGGTTTTCACCTGGGCTGTGTCATGGAGCGAGAGGATCCAAGAGACGCATGGGTGTCTCCTGGATACGCGACGCTGCAAGATTTGCCCCTGGGCGCAACCGTTGGGACTTCGAGTTTGCGCCGCACCGTGCTGCTTCGTGCATTGCGACCTGATTTAAAGATAGAGCCGCTTCGAGGCAACTTGGATACGCGCCTGAGGAAGTTGGACGAGGGTTTGTATGCGGGTATTGTGTTGGCTGCGGCTGGTTTAAAGCGCCTGGGTCTGCATGAGCGAATCCGGCACATCTTTTTAATCTCTGAAATGCTGCCTGCTGCCGGTCAAGGTGCACTGGGCATTGAGATCAGGTCAGATCGGCATGACGTGCAAGAGGTGTTGAATGCATTGTCTGACCAAACCACTTGGCTGGCGGTTGAGGCAGAAAGAGCGGTCTCTAGAACCATGGGTGGGAGTTGCTCCATGCCTTTGGCTGCGCATGCAAGCGTGCATGGCGAGTATTTGACCTTGCGCGCGGCTTGGGGTGATGTGCAAGTGGCAGGCCCCCTTGTGAGTGCAAAATTGACCGCCGAGGTGGCTGATTTAGGCGCAGCGCGGGCTCTGGGCGTTGAGGTTGCTCATCAGCTCATCGCCGCTGGCGCCCAAGTGACAAAGCCTGCCTAGTGTTCAACACTTTTCTAGCTGATTAAACCCAAGTCAAACTTTTCATCCTCATGAGCCAACAGCCCTTGCGCGACCCCAGCATTGCGCGTACCGTGGTGATCACACGACCAAAGGCGCCCTCTGAAGGTTGGCAAAGGGCATTCAAAGACAAGGGTTACCAAGTTCAGCACCTGCCCTTGATTGAAATCAAGGGCCCTCCCGAGCCCTGCGCCCTACAAAACATAGGCTCACACTTGGATCAATTCCAAGCCTTGATGTTTGTGAGCCCACAAGCAGTGGTCCAATTTTTTCAACATCTTCAGTTCGATATGAAGGCTTGGCGCACACCTTGTTGGGCGACAGGGGGG
>Ga0114978_10000543_pt1 | contig 32187 bp, 43 predicted proteins | sample S_140212_EF_Meta_FD_87027 | JGI IMG/M metagenome (GOLD analysis project Ga0114978, IMG submission 87027) | Freshwater microbial communities from Lake Simoncouche, Canada to study carbon cycling - S_140212_EF_MetaG | ecosystem: Environmental > Aquatic > Freshwater > Lake | place: Lake...
GCAGGGCGGGTTTTTGGTCCGCCATTTACGATAGGCTTGGCGTATGGGGTGATATACATGGCTAGGGGCAGAAAATCACAGGATCGGGGCGGTTGGATGCGTCCGGGCGGTGCATTGCCAGCTAAAGCACCGGGACTGAAGGCAGATGAGCAAAGGATATATAAATGGCTAATCGGGGCGATGGCCGCGCTGGGGGTGGGCGGCAAGTCAGATTTGATGGCGGTGACGTTGGCAGCGAGATCCGCAGCCAGGTGCGAGCGCCTGCAGCAGGAGCTGGACGCGCTGACGAGCTCGACGGTCAAAAACGCAGCAGGCGGCGTGGTGATGCACCCACTCTACGCCGAGCTAGGCCGGTGCGAAAGCCGGCTGAGGGACTGCCTATGCGGCCTGTACCTGAGCCCCCGCACCAGGGGAACGACAAGGCTACCGGCGGAAAGTCAGGCCGAGGCCAACCAAGGCGACGAGATGCCATCGGCGCTGCTGAAGATTCTCGGCTAAGTCCGGCAGCGGCTAAGCGGGTTGCTATCTTCTCGGCAAGCTTGCGTCACATCAAAGGCGAGCACGCAGGCCAGCCGTTCATTCTGTCCGACTGGCAGTGGCGGGACATCGTTCGCCCGTTCTACGGCACTTTGCGACCAGATGGCCTGCGCCAGTACAGAGCAATGCCAATCGCCCTGGCACGCAAGCAAGGCAAGTCCACACTGGCGGCCATGCTCGGCCTGTATCACCTGTTTGCTGATGGCGAGCAGTTCCCCGAAGTAGTGTGTGCTGCAGGCAGCCGTGACCAGGCATCCATCGTTTTTGATACAGCCGCCGCCATGGTGCAAAGCTGTCCAACTCTGGCCTCTCGATGCACAGTGCTGCGCCGCGAGATCGTCAAAAAGTCAGGCGGCTTCCTGCGCTGCATTGCCGCCGATGGCAAGTTACAGCACGGTCTTAACTGCTCGGCAGTAGTAATGGACGAGCTACACGTCTGGCCAGATCGTGAACTATACGAGGCGCTGACTACCTCGGTGCTGGCACGCCGACAGCCAAGCGTGATCATGATCAGCACCGCAGGCTACGACCGCGAAAGCCTATGGCATGAGATCTACAGCAGAGGCAAAGCTGTAGCCGATGCGCGGCAAGCCAGCCAAGAGCTAGACGAGACAATGCTGCCGGTGATCTATGAGGCACCACCCGAGGCAGACTGGCGCATCGAGGCCACATGGAAGGCGGCCAATCCCGGCTATAACGTATCCGTTAAGCCGGATTATTTCAGGCAAAAAGTCAACGAGGCGCTCGCATCGCCAGCAGAGGAGCAGTCTTTCCGCAGGCTGCACCTGAACCAGTGGACGCAGAGCAGCACACGCTGGCTAAACATGGAGCGCTTCGATGCCTGCGCCGCGCCATTGCCAGACCTGAAAGGCCGAGCCTGCTGGGCTGGGCTAGATCTCAGCAGCACGCAGGACTTGAGCGCCTTGGTGCTGGCGTTTCCATTCGATGACAAAATCATTCTAAAGCCATTCGCCTGGGCGCCAACTGGCGCAGTCAAAGAGCGTGAGCGCCGAAACAAGCAACGCTACGATCAGTGGGCTGCCAAAGGCCATCTAACGCTAATCGAAGGAGAGGTGATCGACTACAGCGAAATTAAGGCGCAGATCATGGCACTGGCCGGCGAGTACCGAATTCGTGAGATTGCCATCGACCGCTGGAACGCAGCGCAACTAAGCCAGGAGCTGCAGGCGGAAGGCCTGAGCGTTGTAGCATTTGGCCAAGGATACGCCTCGATGTCACCAGCGGCTAAAGCTGCCGAGTCTCTGGTTTTGCAGGGAAGACTGTGGCACGATGGCCACCCGGTGCAGCGATGGTGCTGGGGCAATGCGGTGATCGAGAACGACAGTGCAGGCAACATCAAGCCGAGCAAATCGAAAAGCACCGAGAAGATTGACTTATGCGTTGCAGGCGTAATGGCGATAGCCAGGGCACAGCTAGGCGAGGTGACCGGCACCAGCGTCTACGAAGGTCGCGGGCTGGGCATGTTGTGATTTCTCTGCCTGACCTGCGGCAGTCTGGTGACCATGACTGCGGACTAATTGCTGTGCAGGTAGTGCTGCGCCACATCAGACGCAGACCCAAGGCCAACCATTTCCAAATCCTGAACTGCACCAGTCTGGACGGCACCGACCCGCGCAGCATCGAGGCGTTTTTCCGCTCAATTGGCTGCCATGTGCTGGCAGGCAGTATGGAATGGGACGACCTGAAAGCATTCACCGAAACAGACCGCGCCATCATTTGCCTGACCACTCCAGCGCATGGAATCGGTCATTATGTGGTAGTAGCTGGAATAGACACTTCAACCATCCACTATCAGTGCAGCACCGAGGGGCCTTGCCGATCTGGCAGACGCACCTGGATGAAATCATGGCATGAGGTAGACAGGCTCGGTGCTGTTTACCACCAGTGGGCTATCTGCGTTTGGCGGTGATCGTGTCAGCAGTTTGAATGATTAGCTTTATGGCTAATTTCATTCAGCGCATATTCGGATTGCAAAAGCGCATATCACCCGCTGCGGTGCTGAATAATCCTGCCCTAATAGATTTGCTAGGCGGCAGGAACACCGAGTCGGGAGTGCGTGTCGATGAGGCAAGCGCACTTAGTTGCGCCACCGTGTGGGCTGCAGTGCGTGTCATATCTGAAGGCGCTGCCAGCCTACCGCTAATAACTTATCGCCGAGACGGAGCTACCCGCACCCGAGCCAGCGAGCACCCGCTCTATGGCCTGTTGCACGACGAGCCGTGCCCTGGCATTGGTTCGCTTGTGTTTCGGGAAAGCCTGTTTGCTCATGCTTTGACCTACGGCAACGGTTACGCCGAGATTGAGCGCAGAGCTAGCGATGGCGTGCCTGTGGCGCTGTGGCTACTTGCACCAGAGCGTGTCGAGCCATACCGCGAGGTCGATGGCAACATCTACTACAAAGTGCGCCAACCGCAAGGCGGCCATGTCACTCTGGCTGGTGCCAATGTCATTCATTTACGCGGCCTCGGTGGCGATGGCGTGATGGGATATTCGGTGGTGCGCACTGCTCGTGAGAGCCTAGGCCTAACACTGGCTGCCGAGAAATTTGGTGCCAAGCTGTTTGGGACTGGTGCTAGGCCATCAGGCGTGTTGGAACACCCAGGCAGATTGAGCGATGACGCACGGCAGCGCCTGCGTGGTGACTACGAGCGCCTGCATAGCGGCCTAGACAATGCGCACCGCATTGCAATCCTTGAGGAAGGAATGAAATGGCAGGCGCTTGGTGTGCCGCCAGACGATGCGCAGTTTTTGCAGACTCGGCAGTTCCAAGTAGCCGAGGTGGCTAGGTGGTTCAACTGTCCGTCGAGCAAACTGCGGGACAACACCGGCCAGACCTACAGCAGCATCGAGGCTGAAAACCAAGCGTTTTACACCGAGACTCTGCGCCCCTGGCTAATTCGCCTTGAGCAAGAACTGCAGATCAAACTGCTGAACACAGTCGAGCGCAGGGAATACTACTTCGAGCATCTAATCGAAGGACTACTCAGAGCGGACATTAAGACTCGTTATGATGTCTATGCGGTTGCTAAAAACTGGGGCGTGCTTAGTACAAATGAAATTCGCGAGCGTGAGAATCTAGCACCTATTGATGGTGGCGACCAGTATCTGCAACCGCTCAACATGCAACCGCTGAGTGCGCCAGACGGCCCGTCAGCTCCATCAGCCACCCCGGCACTGGTCCCCGCGCTTTCGCCCAGCGCTAGCCCTAACCCAGCCAGTGTCGGGGCATCTCCCGCAGTCGATGTGGCAGCTACAGCGCTTAACGGTGCTCAAGTTGAAAGCCTGCTGAACATCGTGCTGCAGGCTACAACAGGCGTGATACCGCTGGAAACAGCCAAGGCGCTGGCAGAGGCTGCATTTCCTTTTATCGATGCGCCAACTCTGCAGAAGATCTTTGGCACCATCGAGGTCAAAGCACCCGCGCCAGATCAGGCAGAACTACCGGCAGCGCCTGCACCAACACGCAAACGAGGAGGCGGCAATGCTCGAAAAACGAACTAGCAGACTTGAGCAGGAAGGCGACAAGCTGGTCGGCTATGCCGCAGTTTACGCGCCAGCCATGAGCGAAGACCTAGGCGGATTCAGGGAAAAGATTTCCCCTGGCGCATTCGACAAGTCACTCGAAAGCAACGCCGACATCCGAGCGCTGTGGGATCACAACACCAGCCAACCACTAGCCAGGACAACCAACGGTTCCCTCAAGGTTTCCAGCGACAAGCGCGGCTTGCGGGTGGAGATCGAACTGCCAGAGGGCGTGAGCTATGCCGACGACCTGCGCCAGTTGGTGCGCTCTGGCGTGGTGAACCAAATGTCATTTGGTTTTCTTGTGCCACCCGGTGGCGACACTTGGGACAAGGACGAAGACGGCAACGCACTGAGAACGCTAAACAGCATAGATCTACATGAGGTATCGGTTGTTTCGATGCCTGCTTACCCAGATACCACTGTTGCTCTGCGCGGCCTGCGACATGTGGTGTTTGAAATCAGGCGCGCGCGATGGCTTGCATCGCACGGCTATCGTGCTGCCAGTGTTTTATTTTCTGACTCAAAGGAGATTCACATGGAAAAGGTTGCCGAATTGAAAAATTTGATTGACGAGCGAGCAGCGCTGATCGAGCAGATTCGCGCGCTCACCCCAGAAGAGCAAGCTGCCATGGACGCACTAGTCCAGGGCGTTGCCGATCTTGATGCGCGGGTGGCCGCCATCGAAGAGGCCATGAACTTTGTGCCAGAAGAGGAGATGGCCGGCGCTGACAAGGTTGCCGATGCTGAAAGAACATTGGATTTGGTTGGTGCGCGTTGTGCCAGCCTATTGGAAAAGTTGGAATCCCAGACCACCCGCAGGAGTAAGCCCATGCCATTGAACACGCCTTACATCGTGAAGGATGTTGACGACAAAAACTACCACAATGATCGCAAGCTGGCCATGCGTGGCTGGTTCTTGGAAGGCAATGGCCGGGCGACTGATGCGCACCGAGCCGCTGCCGAGCGCGTTGGTGTTAGCCTGCGTAGCCGGGATTTCAATGTGCGCTTGTTTGATACCGCGCCTCGCAGCCGGCGTGAGTTGGAAGAGCGCGGAACAGCCACCCAGGTAGCTGGCACCGGCAGCCTTGGCGGTTACAACGTGCCAACCGTTCTGGTTGAGCGCATCGAGAAGGCGCTGCTCTACTTCAACCCGCTGCGCGAATACGCTCAGGTGCTGCGCACCGAGTCTGGCGAGCCGATGACGATGCCGACCAACGACGACACCGGCACCAAAGGCGTGCTGTTGGCCGAAGATGGAGCGCTCACCGTTGCTGATACCTCATTCGGCCAAATCTCTCTTGGTGCCTACACCATGAGCAGTAAGGCCTTGAAGGTTTCTTGGCAGCTCCTCGATGACAATGCTGTTGATCTGGAAACCTACATCGGCGACCTGCTTGGCGAGCGTCTTGGCCGGATCATGTCTGACTATGTCGCAACCGGCACAGGGTCCAGCCAACCAACAGGCATTGCGGCCAGCACCGCAGGCAAAACCACTGCCAGCGCAACTGCCATAACATCAGCTGAAATCCTTGATTTGATTCACAGCGTCGACATCGCCTACCGCCAAGATCCTTCTTGCGCTCTGGTGATGCACGATAGCGTGTGGTTGTATGTTCGCAAGCTGGTGGACAGCAACGGCCAGCCATTGTTCCAAGAGTCTTACCGAATCCCTGGTGAGATTCGTGTTCATGGTTTCCCGCTGGTCATCAGCAACAGCCTAAACAGCGCCATCACCACCGGCCTCAAGACAATGGTCTTCGGTGCCATGAACAAGTTCCTGATCCGCGATGTGGCTAATATCCGCATCCAACGGCTTGACGAACTGTACGCGGCAAACGGTGCAGTTGGATTCACGGCATGGGCCAGAACTGACAGCAAGATCTTGGCCAGCGGTGCGATTAAGCACATGGTTCAAGCCTAACTTTTAATAGCCCACGCAGATTAGGAAACCAAGGCAATGAAGATTCAAATGCTCGAATGTATCTCTGGTCCACTCGGCACATACCGTGTCGGTGACATCTGGGATCATCCCGATGCAGTCGATGCGAATCGAATCATTGCCGCTGGTTTTGCGATCTGCGTGGACGGCATTGTCGAAGATAAAGGTAACGAGGTGGAAACACCCGAGGCCAAGCAAGCCGCTAAACGGAGCAAGCGCTAGTGGCTCTCAAAGTATTAACCGTTGCAACGGTGGAGCCAGTGTCACTCGCTGACATGAAGCTCCACCTTCGCGTTGACCACAGCACAGACGATGCGCTGATAAATGCGCTAATATCTGCTGGCCGCGAGTATGTCGAGCGGCAAACCCGGCGGCCATTGGTGAACACGACCTACCGCCAAACCATGGACTATTTCCCTGAAGGCGCTATCGAGTTGCTACGTGGACCGGCTGTGCAGATTGCCGTTGGTGGTGCCTACAGCTATGCCATGCCGCGCATACGCTACTACGACGAAAACGGCACACTAACCACGATGACCTTTGCCGGTGGTGATTTCGAGTTGGACCTCGATGGCAACCCGCCCAGGCTAAACCTGACACCGCTGGACATCTGGCCGAACACCGAAAATGGCAAGGCAAACGCAGTCGAAGTTGATTATGTTGCCGGCTATGGCACTGCTGCCGCCAACGTGCCTGCGCTGCTGACCACCTGCATCAAACTGCTCGTGGCGCACTGGTACGAAAACCGCTCTGCTGTTCAGCCAGGCGCAGGAAGCGAAGTGCCTTTGGCTGTTGATTCAATCCTGAAGATTTACTCAGTAGGTGACTACCAGTGATCATCGGCGAGTTGAGGCACCGTCTAGAGCTACAGTCGGCAACCGACAGCACCGACAGCTACGGCCAGCCCACTCGCACTTGGTCGACTTACGCCACTGTTTGGGGCAAGGTGCTGCCGGTGACTGCGACCGAGAGCCAGCTAGCCAATCAGCAGCAGGCCGACATCACGCACCGTGTGACGATACGCCACCGAGCCGATGTGACCGCCGAGCATCGCATTTTATTCGGCAGCCGCGAGCTAAATGTTCGAGGCGTGCGTGATCTTGAGGAGCGAGGCATTTCGCTTGAGATTGATGCCGAGGAAAATGCTTAATGGCTAGTCAGATTAGACATGATGACCGTGGGAATCCTTACCGGCGCGAGCGCATCGGTGGCCAATTGCGTGAAGTCTATCTGGACAGCAAGCGCACCTCCGGCCTAGTTCCCATGCAATTTAGTGGCTTGGAAGAATGCATTAACAAACTACGGATGATGGGCACTAGCATCAACGCAATTTTTAGGCTAGCGGCTAGGCGATCTGGTAATGGAATAAAGCAGAAAGTTAAAGACCTGTTGAAAGGCAGAGGCACAAGAAGCATTCACAACGGAAAAAAAGTTTTAACCTACGGCCTAACTGGCCAACTTAAAAAGAGCATTGACGTAAATGTTTTAACAAGCCGTAAAGGCACTGTTCATGCAATCATCGGGGCGAATCACAAAACAATAGGCACAGCGTTTAAGAAATGGCACAAGCCAACCAGAAACGATAAAGCACAAAAGAATGTAATGGTTAATGTTAAACCTTACAAATACTGGCATCTGGTTGAAAAGGGTTTTACTGCAAGGATTTGGCGCAGCGGAAAACTTCGGCCAGTGCCTGGGCGGAATTTCTTAGCAAAGGTTTTCGCAGCAAGTGACAGTCAGGTAATGAAAGACACAAAAGATGTGTTTCAAGAGCAAGAGAACAGGATATCTAACAAACGCCAAGTACTGATTGAGGCGCTCTAATGAGTGTGTTAGGTCAGGCAGCGCGAACTTACTTGGCCGCCTACACCGGCTACGTCACCTATTTGCCTGGCGGTGTTTCGCCTGACCAGACAGGCCAAGGCAATACTAGCCAGCCTTACGCGGTTTATCAATCCATTAGCCGCCAGCGCCAGCGCACAACTAGCGGTGCTGTGGTGGCAACCACTGAGCGGGTGCAAGTTACCGTGGTAGGCGAGACACGCAGTAGCTCGCAGGCTACAGCCAACTGGATCGCTGCGGCCATAACGGCAACACCCAGCCGGCAAACTGTTGGCAGTTTATTTATCCACTCATGGAGAGTGGAGGAAGAGTCTAGTTCTAACGAAGTTTATCAGGACGGATCGGACGAGTCAGCTCGCATAATCTCTATCGAGATTGTCGGCACATACACAGAATAAGGAGCAAGACATGGCTGTAGTACTACCATTGGGAACCACTGTGACACTTACGCCAGCTACTGGCACCGCCATCACGCTGAATGCTCTCAGCGTCACCGGCACCACTCGATCAGTAGCCATGGCTGATGTCACTGCCTTGAGCGATTACATTTTGAAAAAGCTGCCAAGCCGCGTTGATCCAGGCACTGTGCAATTCGAGGTTTACCTCGATGACACAGCCACCGCAACTAACAGCCTGAAGACTTTGCGCGATTGGCAGGCCACTGTCACCGGGTCGAGCATCGGATACAACAGCGTGACGCTAAGCATCAATTTCCCTGGCTCCACCATCGATGCGCTGGTCAGCTACCAAGGCTACATCATGGAAGTGACAGAGCCAAGCGTAGCTGTTGGTGACGAGGCGCTGCGTTTTAGTGTGACTATTCAAGTAACTGCAGTTTAATTAAGGATGGGCGATGCCTTTAAATAGAGATGAGATCCTGTCCAAAAAGGGCGGGAAACTAATTGAGCTAGCAGTGCCGGAATGGGGCGGCACTGTTAATCTTCGAGAGATGACAGCATCTGAGCGTGACGCGTTTGAACAGGCCAGCCTGGACAAAACCGGCACCGCAAAACTAATCAACATCCGCGCTCGGTTAGCAAGCATTTCCCTCTGCGATGCAGATGGCAAGCGCTTGTTTTCCGAGGCTGACATCCACACGCTGGGAGAGTTGCCGGCATCAGCGCTAGATCGCATCTTTGATGCATCGATGCGGCTGAACAAGATCAGCAAATCCGATGTGGATGAACTGGAAAAAAACTAAGAGGCAACCCAACGCGGCGGCTGCTGTTTGCGTTGGCGGGTCACCTTGGCATGACGGTTAGCCAGTTAGGCTGCAGCATGTCGAGCGGTGAACTGAGCGAGTGGGCAGCGCTCTTGGCAGTCGAGCCGTGGGGGCCATACCGGCTTGATTTGCTAAATGCCATTTCCAGCTACGCAGCAGCAGCTCCATGGTGCAAAAACACCAAGGTAAGCGATTGGATGCCTAAATTTGAAACGGTCAAAGAGCCTGATCAGGCGGGACTTTTGCCATACTTGATTTCGCTAGGAGGCAAGGTCCATGGCGACGATCAGCAGGATGGCAATCAACCTGGCGTGGGAAGGCCAGGAGGCTGAAGCAGGCCTAGAGAAGACTTCTAACCTATTACGAAAAACAGGCATTGCCGCACTGGATGCCGCGCAGAATTTTTCGCAGATGATTCGCAGCAAGGTCGATCAACTTGGCCTAGACAATAGCCAAATCAAAAGCCTTTCCAAACTATCCGAACTCGACCAAGAGCGTGCGTTGGCTCGCATGGAAGATGAGCAAAATCTTAAATCCATGTCGAAGTCCAGCCAGTTACTCTACGAGCAGATGGTTGCTCAGGCTGAGGAGCAGGCTGCCGCTGACGAGAAAGCTAAGTCTAATGCAAAAGCTCGCGCCGAAATGCTTTCAAAGTTGACACTGCTAGAAAAAGACCTACTGTTCTCGAAAGAAAAAGAACGCGCCTTACTGATGACGATGACTCCAGAGCAGCAAAAAGCCTATGAACAAAGCAAGACAACAGCAGAGAAAACCAAGGCCGAGGCAGAACAGCGGCAGAAGATGTTGGCTAATTTAAGTGCGCTGGATCGTAAACGGCTACTAGAAAAAGAGGCGCAAGAAAAAGCAATCTTTGGCATGACTGAGAAGCAGCAGTTGGCATTTGAAAAGTCAGAGAAGGCCAAGCTGGAAGCACAGCAGAAGGCCGACCGACTTGCCAAGATGTCATTCATTGAACGCATCAAAGACATGCTAAAGGGCATGAACGACCTCAAAGCCACAATCGAGATGATACGTGGCGTGATGAATCTGGCGTTTGCCATTCCCAAGGCGATGTTTAGCGGCCTGTCTGGTCTGGTCAAACTCGGTGGCGAGCTTGAAACGATGCAGATTCAGATGGGCGCTCTGGTAGGTAACTTCGATGCTGGTGCCAGTTCACTGGAAAACCTGCGCCAGATCACCCGGGACATGGGTGTGCCACTGGGTGAGCTTGTAGGTGGTTTTAAGGATTTGGTAACGGCAGGCCTAAACGCTGGCGATGCCGAAAAGCTGCTGCGCACATTTTCCAAAATTTCGCCACTGCTTGGCCAAGGCGGCATGGGGCAAGTAACCAGTGGTATTGGCTCGATGGCGCAGTCTGGCATAGCAGAGCGTAGCGCTTTGGATGCTTTACAGAAAGGCGGCATCAATGTTTATCAAGCTTTGGCAGAAAAACTATCAAGAGTGAGCGGTCAGTTTTACGGTATTCGTGATGCGCAAAAAGCAGTTGAGAATGGCGCTGTATTGGCTAGCACAGCCATTCAAGCGATGCAAGAGGCAGCTAATTCACCAAAGGCAATGGAGGCTGCGCTGCGCATTAGCAACAGCCTGGAAGGCCAGCTAGGCAGGTTGCGTGAAGGATTTACCGAGTTGCTGCGAGATGTTGGCGATGGCCTGCTTAAGGGACTAAATGTTACGGCGTTCGTGAATTCGCTGCGTGCCGTGTTTGAGGCGATTACCTTAATTGTGCGCAGCATCGTCGATATGTTTATGCCAATCCTTGATCCAAAGGAGCGCGGAGCAGAACTTGAAAAAACATTTATAAGCGTGCGAGATACGGCACTAGATGCCGCGCAGAACTTCGCCAAGATGGCAATCGATCTAAAGGCTGCATTCGATACGATCTTTGCCAAGATTGAGGCAGAGGTTAACAAGATTATCGCCAGGCTGGAGTTTGGCGCTGTTGGCATATTTGGCGGCGGTGCTGAGGGTTCCATCAATCGAGCGCTGGAAGGTGAGGACAAGCTAGGCAAGGCAAGGGCTAAGGCAGCAGCAGCGGCAGCCGAGAAAAACAAAGGCGAAATCGACAAGTTCTTTGACAATATCCGAAAGAAAGCCAAAGAGCTGGATGCTGCAAGAGTTGGCGACAGGGCGCAACTGCCTGCAAACGCAGGGCCAGAATTACCAAACGCCAGACAGGTTACCGACCAGTTCTCAACTCTGCGTGATCTCAAGTCGCGCATAGGTCAAGGCGATGTTTTCCAATCAGGAGAAATCCAATCGGCGCTGTCAGGCTTCTTGTCCAAGATGCAACAGCCTGATGCCGGCATTAACCAGCGGATTGAAGCTGGCAGCGCTGCGGCAGCGGAGGCGATCATCCGAAATAACAACCGCGAAGGCGTGCAGAACATTCAAGAGCAGATCAAGGCGGCAGTAGAGGCCGCCACCATCGAGGCGCAAAAGCAAACAGAGCTTGAGAAAGAAATGCTAAAAGCACTTAAAGACATTAAACTACCAGCCACAGTTCAGGTTGGCGTCTGAGGTATGACATGGCCTACACGCTATTTAAAGAAGTCATCGAAGGCCGAAGCGGCAGCGTTGACCAGCGCTACCAGCGAGCCTACAAACGCGCATTCTTGGTCAAGACTGATTCGGCTGGCTACGGTCCCTATTACGCTGGCAGCCATCCCAGCCTGCCGCTGGTCTGGTCAGTTCACCCAGAAGACTCGCTGGCCTACTGCGTTGGCTTCTCGGTAGACCAAGACCAGAACGATGGCACGCTCTGGCGAGTAACAGCCAACTACGCCTACAACGCTGACACTTTTCAAGGCGGTGGCACTGGCACTGGTGCAACCGGCAACCCTGCAATAGACACGCAGCAGCAAGGTCAAGCGCCTGCCGACCGGGTGCAGTCACCACTATCTAGGCCGAGAGATTACCAAATATCTACTGTCGCTTATCCAGAGGCGCTGCGCGGTGATGTCGATGGCAACGCAATTCTCAACAGTGCCTACGATCCATTCCTGCCAGCTAGCGAGATTCAGAAGTTTGGCGCTCAGATCACCATCGGCCTAAACGCATCAACTCCACCATCTGAGGCGTGGATGAGCGCAGTCGGCAAACTGAATGCAACCACGCTAACTATCACGCCACCAGGCTCAACGATTTCGCTGGCGGCCAAAACAACTAGGCTAAACAGCCTCAACGCTCAGGCGGTCTACGAAAACGGTTTGGCCTACTGGCGTTGGACTTTGGCATTTGAGTTCCGGCCTAGCACCACAACCTACACCAGTGGTTGGGTGCAGCTAGGTGCCAGTTGGCCGGTGCTTGGTTGGAAGCTGGTTTTGCTGGATGCCGGCAAACGTAGATGGGATGGCACGCGGTACACAGCGTTTAGTGATCCACCAGGGCAGCAGCCAGTCACACAGGCGGTGCTGATGGACGGCAGCACCAACAGGCTAGCCGCCAACACCAAGCCTTACTACAAGGCTTGGGACATCTACCGCACTATCACCTTCCCGAGTCCGCTTTAATGGCTGGCTATTCGCTAGAGCTAGAGACGATCAAGCGCCTTGGCAAACTGCTGAAGGCGTTTGAAGGCGGCGGCATGGCACCAACATTTCGTGAGCATCTCACCGAGCAGTACGAGGTGCAGGGCGTTGCTGTGCGGGTGGTGCAGGTGACAGGTGCCAAGCAATCAGATGGCACCTACCCGGCCAAATTGCTAGGGAGAAATAGCGACGCCTACAGTTCGACTTGGTCAGACTATGAGATCGTCAGCGTCATCGAGCCAAACAACGCCACACTAACCAACGGCAATAAATACGTTGCGCTCTGCGTTGGCTGGTATGCCGGCAGTGGTTCTGGTTCTGGTTCTGGTTCTGGTTCTGGTTCTGGCAGCGCTGCTGGTCTGTGGGTGGTGGCTGGTAGTGTGGCCAGCACTGCGACCAACCTGACGCAGACGGTAGTGACTGATGTGACTTGTTCTGGTTCCACGCTGGTGGTGACCAAGAAGACTTTAACTATTCCGGGTGGGACGGTTGTTTAATGCCGGAAGCTAAATTTTATTACCCAAATTGTACATGCTGCTCGGGAAGCGGTAGTAGCGGCAGCGGCAGTGTGCTTTGTGACTGTGGTTTCTTTGTCGGCGAGGTTGCCAACTGCTTTGGTTATCCGGTAGTCACTAATTGCAAAAAAGATTTTGTTGCGACTGTTTCATTTAGCTTTTCAGATTGCGGGTCATTCCCAATAGGTAGTTGCTCCAGTGGATCAGGTGCATCAGGTGCTGAAACTGGCTTAGATAGCCCTGAAACTGGAAGCGGGTCAGACTGTTTGGCGACCTGCCCAAACTGCTGCGACATATTTCCGCAAAGCGTTCAGATTGATTTAGTTTGTATTGGCACTAACGAATTAGTTTCAAAGAATGTTGTTTCAGGAGACGGAAGATTTTCAAAATGTTTTGAAGAAATTGGTTCAGTTGGTAGCTGTTTGCAGTATCCGTCAGCGCTTGATGCTTGCAATTACTTTTATTTGTCAAATGCTAATTTTGTTGGTTTTTACGGATTTTTTGTATTGCGGATTGATTATTATTATGCCACATTTTTAATTGATTTTTTTCAAGTTTTAAGTTGTGAACCTTTGCAGATCTCTGGCACATTTTTTATGGGATATGTTGGCAACCAACAGGCAGCTTTGCCATGCCTTTTTAATTGTATTGGTGCTTCAGAAAGTGTGGATTTAAATTGTATTAAAGGCACCTTTACTATCACAGAAGCACTGCCATGATAAAGCCATGCCCACTAGATCCAAAGCATTGCACCTGCCACATCTGCAAGCTATTCCTGCACGACGAGCGCTACCGCAAGCTGTGGAACGGTGAAGGACCAGCGCAACCCTCACCAATCATCCCAGGCAAAACATTCGCCAGCAACGCCGACCTAGCCAAAGAGCGAGCAAAGCGAGGCAGGACCAAATGCCAGCACTTAGGCGACAAGCTCGAACTAAAAACCACCTGCCCAGTCGGATGCGGTGGCGGCACCGAGCTGCACGCCTGCGGCATCCATGGCACTTGCCGGCGCTACGGTAACGATGAAACAGTGATGACCTGCTGGCGCTGTCCCGAGTACCAAGCCGAGGAGCAGTTAACCGTTGACCAGTGGGCGCAACTATTGGCCAGCAGCAAGCTGACCAATGATGGCGGAGTTTACACCGGCAATCAAACCAAGGGGGTGCATCGCATCATCGATGATCTGCGCCAGGCAATCAGTGGCAATGAGCCAGCCTTTGCTGTCGAGCGTGGCATCGTCACCAGTGGGGGCGGTCGCTACTGGCCGGGTACCTGGACGATGGCTGCAATCTGTCGTGAGATGGGCTGGAGGCATCCGATACAGGCGTGGTATCTTGGCGAACAGGAATACGACGAGTTCTGGATTAATGAGCTACGCAAACTAGATGTGCTGTGCGTCGATGCTTACGAAGTGCGCAAGCTCAACCATTACCGCATTCTCAACGGATTTGAGATCAAGCTTTACGCTGTGCTGCATTCAGGTATCGAGCAGCCGCTCTGGCTGGACTCAGACTGCTACCCGGCACGAGATCCAAACCTTCTCTATGAGTGCAGCCTCTACCAACAGACCGGCAGTGTGCACTATCCTGACCTGGCCAACGCTGAGCCATGGACGCGCTGGGAGCGCTGGGGCGTGGAGCGTGACGATTCGCCACCAATCGAAACAGGCCAATACCTCTACCACCTTGGCAAAGTATGGGAAGAGGCTCAGATAGCCAGCAAGCTGAACGAGATCTCAGACCTAACCTACCACTGGGACTACGGCGACAAAGGACCGGCACGAGTTGCCTGGGCGTGGACTAAGCGCAGCCGCGCTATCTACGAGCAGGTGCCTAAATGGGTTGGCCCAGCGTTTATCCACCTAGGACCAGATGCCGAGCCGCTGTTTGTCCATCGATGCCGAGGCAAGGTCAATCCAAGCAGCAGTAGTTTTTACACACCGCAGCACGGGAACGGCACATCCCCGCACAACAACTTGCCAGCCGAGGCCATCTATCAGCATTTCCTGGCCAAGGCCAAGGCGCTGGCCGAGCTTCGTGAGCCTACTACCTCAGAATGAGGGAAATAGGAGATAGTCACTATGGATTGGATAACTGCCGCGCGTGACCTTGGATTCCCTGCCGTGATTATCGCAGGCATGGGTTATGCCATCTGGACTGCCGGCAGTTGGCTGGGCAAGGAATTGTTAGTACCGCTGCGTGATAGGCACTTCGACTTTTTGCAATCACTTGAACAGACCAACAAAACCATTGCCGAAAGCATCAAAGAAGTGCATAGCAGAATAAACGACATCACCTGCCTGCGGAGAGAATAAATGATTTGGGCGCTAATTCTACTAGCTGGGCAAGACCTTAAGATTCCAGCAGAAGTGACAGGCGAAGTGGCCGCCTTTGTTACCGTAATAGCTGAAACAAATAACAAGCAAGTCAAGTTTTATCCAATCGATTCAGGCCTATCGGTCTTCCCCGCAGCGCTGCTGGCCAACCAAAAAGCGACTGTCGTGGTGGCCGCAAAAGGCGGCACCTACAGACTGCTGGCCTACACCGCTGCTGGGGATATTCCTAGCGAGCCGCAAATCTGCAAGGTTGTTATTGGTGGTGGCAGGCCAGACAATGTGCCACCCGCGCCAATACCGCCTACGCCAGACAAAGACAAGCTGCTCGATGCTTTGATTGGCATCTATGGCGGCCTGCAAGAACAGGACAAGGAAAAGCATGTTAAAGCGCTTGCAGGCATCTATCGCCGAGCAGCCGCCACAGTTGACCAGTTTGCCGACCTTGGCACGCTCTACGGCGGCATCAAGACGAGTGCCAGCGAAGTAGTTCCAGCCGGCGCCATTCGTTCCATTAGGGAGCGCATCGCACAGGAAACCATTCGCCAGCTAGGCGACCAGCCAACAGCGCAACTAACTCCAGCGCTCGCCAGTAAGGCGGCCAGCTATTTCAGCCGTCTCGGCTATGTATTGGAGGAGCTGGCAAAATGAGTGACGAACTTACCGAGTACGCCACAGGATGGGTAGATGACCAAGAGGCAGTCACCGAGGTGGTGCAGGATCTGCCCTGGTCAAACTTTGGCGCAACCGATGCCGGTGCTGTGTCATTTGACGAGATCCCAGACCATGTCTACGGCTGGAAGGAGTACGAGGAAATAGCTGGCAAGCCATGGCCTATTTTCAACCAGGGCAGCTACGGCACCTGTGTGTCATTTGGCACTAGCGCGGCCATGTTATTCACGCAAATAAGCGAGATCAAACGCGGCGATCACGAACAGCCGAAAACGCCATCCATGGAAGTCATCTACGCTGGCAGCCGTGTCGAGGTTGGCGGTGGCCGTATTCGAGGTGATGGCAGCGTTGGCGCATGGGCGGCCAAGTGGGTCAATCTTTGGGGAGTGGTTCCGCAGGATGTCTATGGTTCACACGACCTGACTAAATACGATGGCGCACGCGCTCGCAAATGGGGCGCACCAGGTGCAGGCTGTCCGAATGAGCTAGAACCATTTGCCAAAAAGAATCCAGTCGGCAGCGTCACCTTAGTGACTAGCTTTGAAGATGCCTGCATTGCGCTTAGCCAAGGCTTTGGAATCAACGTATGCAGTAACCAAGGCTTCCGCATGAGCCGCGATAGTGCTGGCTTTTGCGCTGCTGCCGGCAACTGGGCCCACTCAATGGCGTTTATTGGCTACCGCAAAGGCAGCAGACCCGGACTGTTCGTGGTGAATAGCTGGGGCGGCGATTCAACCACGGGGCCGGCACCCGAAGGCGGGCCGGCATCTGGTTGGTGGGTTGAGGCGAAAGTTGCTGACAACATGCTGCGAGCGCGTGACTCGTTTGCATACAGCCAGTTCACAGGATTTCCCAAAAATCAGACGATTGATTGGATCGTTTAAGGAGAAATAGAATGGACCCGCTAAGAGTTCCGACAGAGTTCCCGGTAGTCAGCATTCGCAATTTGCTCGACTTTGCTCGTGGCAAACATGGCTGGGATGTCGAAATTTTTGAATCTGCGCTCACCGTGGTTGCCTACGGCTACGGGATGGCTGCACTGCCAAAAGCCATTGGTGCTGCGTTGCCTGACCCGGCACCTATCCAGACTGTGGTGATCGAGGGCCTGCAGGCAGCACTCGACCAGCAAGACGAGCCAGAGGCGAAAACCTTCACGCTCATTCCCTGGGCAATCATTATTGAGTTTGCCATTTCGGCGCTGCTGAAGCATCTGGCCAAATGATTTGGGATAGGTTGCTGCGGAGTGTCGGCGAATACTGGGGCGCTAGCCGCTCCAGTAGATGGCCGGCAGTCCGCAGGAGCTGGGTCCGAGCCAACCCGTACTGCGCTGCCTGCGGCACCACCCGCACGCGCTGGCAGATGCTGCGCTGATGCTCAGCCGGTTTGCCAAATCTGCAAAATAAAAAATTATTTAATCTCCCCTTGATACTATACCGATAGCGGTATAGTATGAGTGTCTCAGGTAAGAAAGCCTGACGACTCAACACAGGGAGAAAACGATAATGGCTAGCTATGCAGTGACGGAAAGTTTTGTAATTAATAGCCGGAAATACGGCAAATTTGAATTCAAGTGCGGCGGCGCAACTGTGGCCACATACGTCTGGCTCTCGCACAATGACTGCAATTGGGAACAACCATGCGTAGGCGGAGCCATTGGCTATGGCTCGACGCTGAACGCAACGCCAGCAACCCTAGAGAAAATCTGCCGCAAGTGGTACAGGCAATGGAAAAACCGACGAGGTGACGAGTGAATCTGATTTCAACCACCGAAGCAGCAACCCGGTTAGGCGTATCTGCCCGCCGAGTGGTGGCGCTAATCCGCCAGGGCAAGCTGCCGAGTCAGCGGGTAGGCCGAGCGCACCTGATTCTGCCTAAAGATGTGGACAAAATATTGGACCGTCCGCCTGGGCGGCCAGCCAAATGAACCAGCCCCTCGGATTTCCGGGGGGCTTTTTTTTTCTAAGCCCTAGGGTTTTCCTAGGGTTTGCCTTTTTGCCAGGCACACCGGCAGGCACACGGCCCAAAAAATGCTGTTTTGCCAGTGGTTTTTCATAAATACCTTATCTTATCGGTATTGCGTATACTACTTAAGCCCTAAGCTTTTCCAGAAAAATCCCTGTAAAAACATGGCCAACCCTTGCATTTAGTGGCCATCTGTGGCCATCATAGGCCGATAACTTAGGCACAGGGGGAGGCACATGAAACGCAAGCACGACACAAGAGATGTACCCGAGGGCGCCAAGCGCCGAGTGAATCAGAAAGGCCAAGCACAAGCCTTACTGGTGGTGTTTGGCAAAGATACCTGGTGTGACCTAACCAGCACAGGCCGGGCCAAGGTTGAGCGCCCAGAGTGGTATGGCAGCCTCAAGATGTCAGACGGCACCACCAAGCTGGTGAAATTGTGCAGGGACAAGATGGCAGCTGAGCTAATGCTGGCCAAGCTCCGAACCACCGAAGAACGGATTTCTGTCGGCATTGACATCCGCCCATCCTTAACCTCAGAAAAATTTTTCCAGTTGGTTGCAAGATATTGGGCTGATAAAGCAAGAATAGGGTGTACGGATGTATACATACGGAATTCGCGGTGGATATTGGCTAGATCTCTAGCTGATTTGGCCGTGGACAGTCTGGAGGGCCTGAAGAAATTGACAGAGGCCCAATTGGTGGCTTGGGTTGACCGGCTCAAAATTGCCAATGGAAGCAAGAAACAGAAAACCATACAGGTCAAGGGATTCATGCGGTGGCTACTGGCTGCCCGCCTGCTCCCGCGTGTACCAACCTTCCCGACGATTTCAACGGTAACGAAATACACCCGCCGACCACTTTCCAGACATGAGGTTGATTTGCTTGAAAAAAATTCACCTTGGCCAAGGGGGTTATTCTATGCCTTGGGCTTTGCCACTCTGGCGCGGCGTGGGGCCATGCTTAGCCTGCTCACACAGGATGTCCATTTAAATGGGCCAGATGCCTGGCTACTTTTGAGGGCAGCCAACAGCAAAACAAAAACCACGCAGCAGGTGCCTGTGCCAAGGCGGCTGGTTATTCCACTACAAGAGCTGATTGACCAGTGCCCACCCGGGGTGCCACTATTCCACGCGATGAATGGCCACAACCTACACCACGCCTTCTGGAGGGATTTAAAGGCCTCCGGCATCCCCAAGGAGAACGAGCGGGGCAGAGCCATGATTCACGGGCTCAGGCACGGTGGAGCAACGGAGATGCTTGAGAAAGGTGTATCTGTTTTGCTGGTGCAACGGATGGGCGGATGGCGCTCTTTGCAGGTGCTTTCCAAGCACTATGCCCATCTCAGCCCAATACGATCCCGGAAGGAGATCGATAATGTTTTTGAATGAATTTAATTACCTAACCCATTGCTTTAGTAAATGTTTACGGATCATTCATTAGTAAAAATTTGATTGACGAAATGATCTGGTTTAGATTGACGATGTAATAGGTGGCCACAGTTGGCCAAGACTAACGAAAGGGGGACAGAAATATTGAAGGCAAGCCCAGCCTTCCGGCTCTAATAGGTTCAGATGACATCTGTCAGGCTGCTGGCATATCCAGAAGAACCCTGAGACGGTTGATAAGCTCTGGCCAGTTTCCGGGTGGTTTAAAAATCGGCGCCAAACGGGTATGGCACCCGGATGAGCTGGACCAGTACTTGAGACAGGCAAGCAGAGATGGGAAGCGGACCAAGACCAAGCGATAAAAACTGAGCCCCAGAGTTATCACCTCTGGAGCCCAGCGCCTAGGCCGAGGCCCAGACTTCCTTCCGCATAGGTAGGCACGGAAATCATATACTTCCTGCCGCCAATCCGTCAATCCACAAAGCCTATCACACCTTAGCTTTGTGAGACTTTAACAAAACAACAGAATGGAGAAGGCACTGTTTTACAGTGGCTTTTGGCGGAGAATTCAATGAACAAGGATGCAGGCGAGCTGGCCAACATGGCCAAAACTTTCTTAGAAATTCCTGGGGAATCCCTATCTGACCGGCGGGTTAGATACTGGAAGTGGAAGCGAAGGCAAACCCTCACAGGGTATAGCCGAGATCTGGACGACAAGCGTAGGGTGACGGTTCAAGACTTAGCAAAGACCATGAGCACCATAGTTGCTGACCTAGACGATGTCAAAAATGCCTTAGCCAAGCTGGGCATAACTCTCCACTCCGGGGAGTGATCCATGAAACCTCAGATTTTCTTCAGCCTCACCAGTGAGGCGCGGGGAGCGTACGGCATGAAAACATTGGTAACCATGAGCAGAATCGTCACATGCATTCTGCTGATTTTGCTGGCCGCATCTACTGGATGCTCGGCCATGCGCTACGAATTTCAAGTCAGTTATTCACCCGCAACGGATTGCGACATAACAGCGCGGATTTACCGCAACTAACCTCGGCACTTGTTCACAAGTACCTAGGTTTGCCAACTAACAGGAGGTTAGAGCATGCTTTGGATCACAGTGACTACAGGCGAACCATTTAAAATTACACATCGAGGAGTTGAAATTTGGATAAACATAGAGAAATCGTCACCGACCAAAAGCAAAGTGCGGATAGTGGCACCACCAGCAGTGACAGTCCAGCGCAAAAAGTTCAGGTCAACTCCTGCTGGCGCTGCGGGTCAATCCTATCTGGAGCCTATGGGTACGGTGCTGACATCTGCGGCGCATGCTACCGAGCCGAAAACTCTGACGACTGAGGGCAGATAACCATGAGCTACGAGCAACTACTAGCAGACACCATGTGGTCAGAATGGTTTATAGAGCAGCGAATGGATTCGGCTGTTCGCCGTTTACTGGCGCATCTGGCAAATATTTAGAACCACACCGTCGTCTAAACGCCATCGCATGACGCGAGATAAGAACCCGGTTTACCTGTGTTTCGGGGAATGGTGGTAGTGGCAGTCCACCCGGTGTTTTTCTGAGGAGGTTTTATGGCTGGTCACATCGCAGCAATCCTCCTGGTGATTTCTATGGGCGTGTTTGCGGGCGTTTCAATTTATCTTTCGTCTTTTGAGGGGAGGGGTCGTCGATGAGCACTGCGTTAGTTCCAGTTAATGGCGAAATTCAGCCGCGTGATGTCATGCTGCGCAACCAAAACGTGGCAAATGCCTGCCGGGAAATCGTGCTGCGCTGCAGCGTGATGTTGCAAGGCAAAAAATACATACAGGCTGAAGGGTGGCAGGCACTAGCCAACCTGAGCGGTTACTCACCGCGCATCGATGAGGTGCAGGAACTCGACAACGGCGACTGCCGTGCTGTGTGTAGCCTGGTGCGGCTGGACGATGGCCAGATTATTGCCAGAGCTGAGGGCTATGTCGGCACTGATGAGCGCACCTGGGCGAATCGGCCTCGCTACGCACGCCGAGCCATGGCGCAGACCAGAGCCACCAGTCGAGCCTGCCGTTCTGCTCTGGCGTTCTTGGTGCCTCTGATTGATGCCAGCCTGAGCACTACGCCAGCGGAAGAGATCCCGGTTGAAGTCAGTCAAACCGAGCCGGTCGAGGATATGCCGCCAGTCAGGCACCCGATGGACAGGCAGCCTGCCGACTACAACCTGATAACACCGAAGCAGCGCGGAATGCTCAAGGCACTGACTAGGGATTTAGACGGTGGTGATTTAGCCGAACTGGTTAGCCGGTTTGGCCCGAGCGAAAAGCTTGACAAAAAAGGTGCTTCGGCTGTTATCGAATTCCTTAAAGGCGGTGGCCTGACTCAACAGCCAGCTCAGTCCGACGATAACTACGACCCGTTTAGCGGTGATGCGGAGCCAGCCAATGGCTGATTTGAAAGCTGATAAGTCAGAGTATTGGACTGATGAAACCAGCCCAGACATCGCTGAGTGCAGATCTCTGTATCTGCCCTCGGCGCTGCGCCTGCGAGTGTGCCACCACTGCGGGCGCGGAATCGTCACCGGCAACTGGCAGCGCTGGCGACAGGTGGCAACGCTGGTAGATCAGCGCTATCTGGTCGAGATGGGACCGTTCCTAGGTGGTCGGCCAGTCTGCAAAGAGTGCTGGGAAGTTTGGGTTTCAGAACAGAACACCTCCAGAGGATGACATATGCAGGGTGATTTGTTCACTTCTGATGCCTACGGTACGCCTGTAGCTAAGGTTTTCGAGGCGCAGAAGAGCGAGAGCCGGAAGGCACGCGGCATGTCTGCAGCCGCTGAATCACGCAGCGGTGTGCTGGATTTGGCCAGGGTAATCGCTCGTGAGTTGTGCACCAGCCAGGGCGAATGCACTGCCGATGATGTTGGCGAGTTGCTGTGGCAGCGGCACCAGATCAAGACATTGGGGCCGGCGGCTGGATCGCTGTTTAAGTCCGGCGAGTTTGAGCCTACTGGTTCATTTCGTAAATCGGCGCGGAAAAAGAATCATGCGCGGCTTTTGTTTGTTTGGCGGTTGAAGGTAAGGAGTTAAAAGTGCAACAAGATCTTTTTTTAACAGATGAAATTGATGAATCGGTTCAAGCACTAAAGTTTATTCCGTTGACTTCAGCGGAAAAAATTCTTGATGCGAGAATCATTAAACCAACCGCAGATGGAATTGTTACTTGGGGTGATGGTTTTGTAACTGATTTGAATAATCCATTAGGACCAATACGACATTTAGCCAGACATATTGCCTGGGACTTCATGAATTCAATGAGGCCTTATGAAATAAGTGCTGATGTTAGTGGGGAAAAATATTGTGAATGTAAGAATCTTGGATGGTTTAATTTTCGATTAAAAACAGGTTACAAAATGCTTTATATACCAACAAGAATATTTTTAAATGAAAAACAAATAAGTTATGCATTCCAAACAATACTTTGGGATATTTATAGGCCTGAGAAGCGCATTTACAGCATTGATCACATGGATGGAAATCCAAGTAACAATAATTTTTGCAATCTTAGAATGACAAAAAACAATAGTTGGAACAGTTGCCGCAATGTTTACGGTATACCAGGCGTACATTATAACAATAGTTTAAAAAAATGGATTGGTAAGAGTTCTAGGTTGAGAGGACCATATAGATACGCAGAGCTTTTGGCAGCAAAGGACCGAATTTACATTTTGCGCAATAACCCTGAATGCGAACCGTCAGACATCGAAGCATTTTTACGCAGAACTTTAACAGCTCTGGCATACCGAGAAAGTCATCGGGTTGACGCATTTGGCAAGTCAGTCAAATTAGAAGATTTGGACGTCCGTGTTCCCGAGTGGCTCTCGTACCCGGTAGAGCACTTTTTAAAGCATCAGCCAGCGCTGCAATCTTAATCCCAAATTCACACAAGGTTAAGGAGCAAAAATTATGAACTGGATCAAGGTCCGCACGCATCTGGCCACGCATCCGCATGTTGTCCGCATTGCGTCCGCATTGTGTCTGCCTAGTGTCCACGTCTTGGGTGCACTTGTCCACCTTTGGTCCGTAGCAGACAGCCATGCCGATGGTGATTTGCTGCGGAACATGACACCAGCGGCACTGGATCGCATGACAGAAACGCCAAATCTGACGCAGGAGCTGTCACAAGTAGGCTGGATAGTTTGCACACCAGAAGGGCTGCAACTCGTTAATTACCTAGCACATAACGGCGCTTCAGCTAAACGGCGAGCATCCGAATCCAAGCGCAAAAATGATGTCCGCAAAATGTCCGCATCGTGTCCGCATCCGAGCGGAAGTTCTGCGGGCCTAGAGAAAGAGAAAGAAAAGAATAATAAGAAGAAGAAGGAGAAGCAGCAGGATGATTCCCAAATCGTCCTGACCTACCCAACAGACGGACCAGAAGACAGCTACGACCTACGCCAGAATCAAGTCAACGCATGGTGCGCAGTTTACCCAGCTATAGACATTGTTTTAGAATGCCGTAAGGCGCTGTTGTGGATCGAGGCTAACCCAGATAATCGCAAGACTGCCGGAGGCATGCCGCGCTTCCTTCTTAATTGGCTCTCTAGAGCGACGAACACGCCTAGGCCGACCAAAGCTCCTACCTTTTTTGATCGTGCGCCAGAGCGCAAATTAAAGCCATTAGCGAGCGAGATGATGCCGGCTGATTTGGCGGCTGAAATCTATGGCGAAATTAAACCGGGTCAAGGCGTTCAGCGCCTGGAGGTGCGGCATGGGTAGTCAGGCGGTGATCGAGCGGCTGGGCACTACTCGTTGGTCAGACCTATTTGCGGCTTTGTTCGGTGCCAACTCTCCAGAGTGGCAGCGGACACTCGGCACCTGGGCGGTGCTGTTCCACGCCGAAGGCAGATCGAACTCGGAGCTAGTGTCGGCGCTACAGGCAATCTCCAGGCATAATCCGGTGCCGCAGTTCCCGACCCAGTTTCTTGACGCACTGCGCAGTGAATTGCGGCGGCAAGATTTATCGATCCGCGAGGCCACCGAGAAATCCCGCCTGGCTGAATTGACGAAGGCGACCCGGTGTTACCGCTGCGGTGACTGTGGCTGGGTGATCGGTCTGCCGCATGTTGAGTTTGTGTCCGGGCCTGAATGGCTGAAGCCGAGGCGCACCATGGCGGTGACTTGCGACTGCGGACTAGGCCGGCATGTGCATGGCAAATGGACCAATGCACAACCAGATCCAAAACAGGTGATGAGCTTTGCAGAATACGAGTGCCGCAACCCGCACTGGCAGACGCACCAGGAGTTGCGCCGAGTCGAGGTGGCAGCCGAGATGGCGACATGGGAACAGGAGCATGGACAAGCCAGTTGGAAGGCGACAGTCGAGGCAATTATTAGGAGGCACCAGAATGCTGACGGATGAGCAGAGGAAACGAGCTGACCAGATCTTGGCGGACTTGATCAGTTTGGTGCGTGAGTCATGTGACGATGAGATAGAGCGCCTGCGGTTAGCCATCGAGATGCACCAGCGGCACAGTCTGCAGATGCTGATAGAAGATCCAAGAATTCGCTTGAGCGAGGCAGATTATGAATTGTGGAAAGTGCTGGGTGATGTGTGATGTGGAATCCAATTCAATGGATTCTGTTTGTTGTCGAGGTAGTCGATTTCCTAGACGAAGAAATGGCCGGTTGGCTTAAAAAAAAATTACTGAGAGGTAGGAAATGGAACCAGAAAAGGAATTATTTGCATGACTGAGCAACATTTGGAGCAAAACCAAGCAGAGAAGATCGCCAGGCTAACCGCTCAGGTGGAACGACTGCGTGAGTTTATACGGACCTACACCGCAGTTGAATGCCGAGGCCAGACGTATTACCCGGAGTGGGCCGAGCGTGCGCTTCGTGAGTGACTCTGGCCAAAATATTTATTCCCAGGGGAGGGCGCACCATGGCAGAGCGGATGAGTTTGAAGGTGGACGAAGGACTTTTAGAAGTTGTCACCACAGTGGACACACTGCAGCCAGGGCAGGTGCTGATGACGTTGTTGAGGGACGGTCAGGAAACTGCCTGCTTTTTAATGACGCATCAGCAAGCTCGTGTGTTAGCCACTCACTTGGATGTGTGCTCAGAAATGGCCGAGGTGGAGGCAGATTGTGACGACGCAGGGGAAGCAGACGAACCAGAAGAAGCCGAGTAAGCCATTGACTCCCGAGCAGAAGACGATGGTCGAGGAGAACTTGCGGCTGGTCTATTTTGTATCCAGAAAATATAGACCACCGCTAGGCATGGACCAAGACGACTGGCAGAGCGAAGTGATGGTTGAACTGGTGCGGGCTGTGAAGTATCACGACCCGGCACGGGGCAAATTGTCGACTGTGTTTGATCAATTTGTATACCGGCGGCGTGGCCATTTGAACGACTATTTCAAGCGTGGAAAAAGGGTCCGAGTTATCAAATACTCGCTCGATGCAGAGGTTAGTTTGCTCGATATGCAAGGCCGAGATCATCACTGGAATGGGCTGGATGCCGCCATGGTGACCAAGCAGGCACTAGAGTTTTGCACACCGCAAGAGGCTGATATTCTGCAGCGCTTGGCAAAGGATTACACCATTCGGGAAATTGCTGACCACTATGGCGTGAGCCACCAGCGCATCTGCCAGCATTTGACAATTGCACGGCGCAAGGTTGCCAACATGATGCCAGGGGAATTGATCCAAACAACCAAGTGCCTGCGCTGCGGGGGCGGAGCTCAGCAGTACAACCTGAATAAAAATCTTTACTGCTGCCAGTGCAGCTACCAGTTGTTGTACGAGCGCAAGCTGTCTGGCGAGCGTGGACGATTAAAACGTCTAAAGTTGGCCCAAAAAAATGGGTGAGGTTGAAACGCTGCGAAATCTGGCACGGCATTACGGGCTGTGTCCTGATAGGCACCCGGTGATTAAGCGGCTACTGGCGGCGCTGGAGGCGCGCAATGGAGTTTCAGAACTACGAGCAGATAGTGATGCACCTGATCAACGCAGCGAATCTGATTAAAGATTCTGGCGAGAGGATGCGAGTTGACTGGCCAAACATGGCTCACATGCGAACTATCGACCAGTGGTTACGCCGAAGTCAGAAAGAAATTGAGGCCGCACGGGAGCTAGTAAGACGTGAAATACCAAAGCGACGACCCGGAACATCTGGCCCAGATAAGGGCGTGGGCAGCGGGCCGGCTTAAAGAGCTGGCACAAATCAAGGCTCGACCGACCGATGAGATCGGCGAGCTAGACGAGGCACTCACCGCAGTGGTGAGGTTGGTGGGCGAGGTGGAGCGTTTGCGGGGGGTTCTGCAGGCGTTTCTAGGGATTGAATGGGAGGGCTAGGATGAAATTTAATCGGGCGAATTTACTAGGTGCATTGACCAGAGTGATGCCAGCTGTTGGCCGAGATGTCAACCGGCCAGTGCTGACCTGTGTGCTGATCGATGTGAAGCCTTTGGTCATTTCTGTGGAGTGTACGAATCAGGAGCAACACCTGCGCTGCCTGATCGAAGGCGACAGCACGGAAGAGTTTAAGGTGTTGGTCAGCGCATCGAGGCTGGCCGAGATTTTGAAGCGCAGCGATTGCGGCCAAGTAGAGTTTGTTATCGAGGACAAGGTATTAGCTGTTGTTGCTGGTGGCGCTCGGTTTGAGTTGCCGCTGCAGGATTGCGATGCGTTCCCAAGTTTCGAAGACCTTGAAGGTATTGAGGTGCGCATTGAAGGGGAGGAGTTAGCCAGGGCAATCGCATCGACAAGCTACGCTGCGGCCAAGGATTTGGCGCGGTTCACCATGATGGGCGTGTTTGTTTCTGGGCAAAACCATACGCTCGATTTTGTCGCTACCGATGGCCGGCGATTAGCCAAGGTGACCAAACAGGCTGACTTTACTGGGGTAATTTCGGCAGTGGTTCCGGCCAGTGCCTGGCGCATGGCAGGAAATCTTACCGGCCTTGTGCGGCTGGTGTTCTCGAAGCGCGGCATGACATTGTCAACCAACGATGGGTTCAAAATGAAAACCCTATTAGTAGAAGGAAAATATCCTGATTATCAAGCTGTGATTCCAAAGGATTCAGGCACAGCATGGCGAGGATTTGCGCCTGCCGAATTGGCGCGGGCAGTGAGCCAGGCACAGGTGATGGTTGACCGCGAGAGCCTGCGGCTCGATGTGCAGCTCGGTGCCACTGGTCCGGCTGGTGCTTCCATGGTTTTGGGTGGGAGGTCTGCGACTGCTGGTAGCAGCCAGATCACTGCGTTTTTTGCAGGCGACGGCAAAGCGCATGTCAGCCTCAACCCGGTGTTTTTGCTAGAGGCATTGGAGGCATTTGGCACTGAGGAAGAGGTCATATTCCAGACGCGCGGCAATGGGCCGGTGACGCTTTCTGCCGGCAAGATATACACCTTAATCATGCCGCAAACATGAGGTTAAACATGCACGAAATACCAGCCATGAGCAAGGCGCGGTTACTGGAAATCCAGAGCCGCGCCCAGTATTACCCAGACCCGGAGCTGCGCAAGGTGCTGCAGGATCTGCTTGCCGAGATCGAACGCCTGAACGCCGAGAACGACAACCTTAACGAGGATCTGATAGAGCGTGATGCAGAAGATCTGGAGTGGTAAAGTGTTTAGAGCTGTGGCTGCCTGCGCCGCCTAGTGTGAACAATATGTACCGCTCAGGGCGGGGCAGAGTCTACCGCTCGACCGGTTACAAACGGTGGCAGCAGGAGGCTGATCTGGCATTCATTCAAGCGGGAGGTCTTCGACCATGGAGCGCGTACCCGGTGTGTGTCGAGATCGATCTATTCCCTGGTCCCCAATACCGGCAGCGCGACCTGGACAACATTGTCAAGCCGCTGCTCGATTTTCTGGTGTACCGCTCGGTACTGGCAACCGACAGCACCGAGCACATCCGGCGTGTGGTAGTTCAGTTCCAGTCGGAGCGCCTGCAATCGAACCAAGTGAGGTTGAGAATTCGGAAGGCATCGTCGCTGTAGTTCCCGGCCTGCATTCGGACATGGCGCACATCGACCGAGCCGAGATGGCCAAGCGCATCGAGCAAATCAAAGACGAGCGACTGTTACCCGAGGCGGCCATCATCTGGCTTGGCAAACTACTGCTAGAACCACAGCAGAGGCTATGGCGCATCGAGCTTGCCATCGAGCAGCTAATCCTGAAGGTTCCCAACATGCCGGCAGAGATGCTGGCCGATGTGTGCGAGATACTTTGTCCAGAGTTATACGGCGAGCCACCAGCGCCACCCAGAGCCAGCCATGCGCTACCCAAGAGCCGAGCTAGGCTGGCAGCACTTCAGCGCAGGCATCAGGCTTTGCATGGCCTGTGGCATCGGGATGATTCGTTCGTGGATAGCGTGACGAGTCGGCAGCAAGAGCTATTTCTCTACTCCGAAATAATCGAGGCTAGCCACCCGATTCCCAGACATGACAGCAACATCATCCGCATCACCCGGCTGGATATTGGCTGATCGTGCTGGGCATCTAGCAGACTGAACGCATGGCCAACCGCATTCCACAGCATCGACCACCGCACGCCAGGCTAACCGTGCCAAAGGCCGAGGTGCCACGCGAAAGCGCACACTCCAGAGGCTACGACCGCACCTGGCAGAATCTGCGGCTGATGGTTCTGCGGCGCTCACCGCTGTGCGTGAAGTGCGGCCAAGGCGCTAGCCAGGTGGATCACATCACGCCGATTCGCAGAGGCGGCGCGCGACTTGATCCGCAGAATTTGCAGCCACTCTGCCACTCATGTCACAGTACGAAGACAGCCACCGAGGATAGATAGATGGCCATAATCAAAGCCGACCGCGTCCGTGAAACCACCACGACGACCGGCACTGGCGCCATTTCGTTGGCTGGCGCAGCAACTGGATACCGAGCTTTCAGCACTGTCTGCACTGATGGTGATACCTGCTATTACGCTATCGTCTCGCAGACTGGCAGCGAGTGGGAAACTGGCCTAGGCACATTCAGCACACCGGCAACATTCACCAGGACAACTGTCCACAGTAGTTCCAACAGTGGCAGTGCTGTAAGTTTTACAGCAGGCACCAAGGATATTTTTATAGCGTTAACTGCAACACAATTTTCATCAGCCGGCACCGTCACCCAGGTGCAAGGCACAGGCACCGTCAATGGCATCAGCCTCAGCGGCAACATCACCAGCAGCGGCAACCTGACGCTGGGTGGCGCGCTCTCAGGTGTAAATCTAGCCACTCAGACAACTGGGGTGCTATCGGTTACCAACGGCGGCACAGGCACGGCAAACGGCAGCATTACTGGGACTGGTGCGCTGACGATTGCGGCGGGTGGGACGAATAACAATCTTGCATTGTCTGCTAGTGATGCGACCTTAAACACAACCAGCAATGGTGCGCATGTCTCAATAACGACAGGTAAGGGTTACAAGCTAGTTGGTCCTGTTTATCAAACTAATTACGGATTTTTAAAGATTAACGGAGATTTCAATGTTGGCCCTGGCAGAGGGCAATCGCAAGTAAACACGGTTCTCGGCAGGAAGGCTTTGGATTCTTACGTTGATGGTGGTGCTGTGTACACTGTGGCCATTGGTCCTAATGCACTTGAGATTTGTACAGGGCCTAATTTTGATGTAGCAGTTGGTTCAGCAGTTCTCGGCCAGATGACTTCTAGCACCTACAATACTGGTGTTGGGGGTGTTGCTTTGAGTTATTTAACGAGCGGATCAAGAAACACGGCTATTGGAATGGCCTCCCTAGGTCGGATCACATCTGGATCGTACAATGTTGCAGTTGGCACGGATTCTGGTAGGTATCAAGCAGACAATACTGAGCCAGCCAGTTTTGACGGATGCACTCTGATTGGGTATCTAACTAAGGTAAACACTGCAAATGACTCAAATTCAATTGTTATTGGGTATCAATCAGTTGGCAAAGGCACCAACTCAACCGTAATAGGCAACACCAGCACCAACGCAGCATACATCTACGGCAACACTTTGAACCTAGGCAACGGCGCATCAGCCGCAGCAATAACCGCCAACGGTGCGCTAACAGTCACAGCAGGCGGCACGAATCAGGATGTGACGCTAACACCCAGCGGGACCGGCAGAATCAACGCGCCAGCGATCAAGGAAACAGTTTTCGCCATCACAGACGGCGGAAGCGTGGACATCAACCCAGCCAACGGCGGCATCCAGACATGGACGCTTGGCGCGAATAGAACACCAACAGCGTCTAGTTTTGCTGAAGGCCAGAGCGTAACGCTGATGATTGACGACGGAACAGCGTATGCAATTACTTGGTCAACTATCTCACCAACTTGGATTGGTGGTAGCGCGCCGACACTAGCGACAAGCGGTTACACGGTGATCGAGCTTTGGAAGCGGTCATCGACAATCTACGGCGCATTGGTAGGGACAGCGTAATGGGGCATCACAGGCTTAAAGCTGCTGCTGGTGCGTCACCTGCTGATCCGTACTTCAGCAGTACTAGCCTGCTGCTGTTGGGCAATGGCACCAATGGTGGGCAGAATAACACCTTTGTGGATGGCTCAACAAATAATTTTACGATCACTCGTAATGGCAATACGACGCAGGGTAGTTTCTCGCCGTTCACGGGTGTTGGTGGTAGCGTGTATTTTGATGGGAGCGGGGATTATTTAAGTGTGGCTGATAATGCGGCGTTGCAGTTTGGTTCTGGTGATTTCACAATTGAACATTGGTTCAATGCTTTAAGCCTTTCTGGGACGGCAATCGTTTCATGTCGTCACAATAATTCAACGGGCACTTGGATTATTTACAGGAATGGCGCAAACCTTTTGTTTTATTTAAGTAGCAACGGAAGCACTTGGGATATATGTAACGGAGTTACAATTGGGACGGTAGCTGTAAATGCTTGGAACCATGTTGCAGTTTCTCGGTCTGGAACATCGATTCGGTGTTTTCTAAACGGAGTTGTTGGCAGCACAACAACATCAAGTGCAACCATATATGCTGGCGCACTTTCTGTTGTTCTTGGTGCAAACGCTGGGGCTGGCAATGATCTTTACATGGGTTACATCGGTAGTTTTCGATTATTAAAAGGCACAGCCCAATACACCAGCACCTTCACCCCGCCAACAGCCCCGCTAACAGCCATAACAAACACCTCGTTACTCCTAAACTTCACCAACGGCAGCATCATCGACAGCACCGCCAAGAACAACTTGGAAACGGTGGGAGATGCTCAGATTTCGACAAGCGTGAAGAAGTTTGGCACGGGGTCGCTGAAGTTCGATGGGACGGGGGATGCGCTGGTAGTAAACGGAACAGCTTCAGATTTCGCATTTGGCTCTGGTGATTTCACCATTGAGTTTTGGCTGTACATCAACACGACATCCGGCGCACAGATCATCTACGACAGCAGGCCACTTTCAACGCAGACAACCCAAGCGACTTTGTATTTGGCAAGCGGTGGATCAATCAGATACTACACCGGATCAGCCGACAGAATAACCGGCTCAACGCTATCGACATCGACTTGGTATCACATTGCACTCTGCCGAAGCGGGACCAGCACAAAACTGTTTGTGGATGGTACGCAATCCGGTTCCACCTACACCGACTCCACCAGCTACGCAAACACAACAGGAAGGCCTGTGCTTGGCATCGACGGTTTCAACATGAATGCTAACTACCTGAACGGCAACCTAGA
>Ga0114978_10000544_pt1 | contig 32144 bp, 23 predicted proteins | sample S_140212_EF_Meta_FD_87027 | JGI IMG/M metagenome (GOLD analysis project Ga0114978, IMG submission 87027) | Freshwater microbial communities from Lake Simoncouche, Canada to study carbon cycling - S_140212_EF_MetaG | ecosystem: Environmental > Aquatic > Freshwater > Lake | place: Lake...
CAACTCGCCAACGCCGTTGACGAGGTCCTCTCGCAGCCACTCACCCCCATTTCCTCGCGGCTGCGAACCACCTTTGAACTGATCGACTTGCCCTATCTCAAGACGGTGACTCGAGACGAACTGCAAGCCTTCGCCCGCGACAGCAACGCCATCCGTGCTCGCTGGGCAACGCGCCTGCTTAACGAACTGGATGCGGGTGCCACGTTCCCCGTATCGTACCCGTACCCAGTCCATGCTTGGCAACTCGGCCAACAAATGCTGGTGATTGGACAAGGGGCCGAAACCGTTGTCGATTATGCAATTCGGTACAAGCACGAGTTTGGACCTGGGACCTGGGTTTGTGGTTATGTCGATGACATGATCGCCTACATCCCCTCGCGTCGCGTCTGGGAGGAAGGGGGCTATGAAGGGGGAGCCAATCTCTACGAATACGGCCGCCCCGCCCTGCGTTGGGGAGGGGATGTCGAAGACCGAATCTCGACATCGGTCCAAAAACTGGTGAAACAGGCCCGGGAATAAAACCGATCCGATCGACTTTTGACAATAAGCCTTTGGGGCCGTTCACGTCATCACTCACCTGGTTTAATTCCTCGGTAAACCAAGGCAAATTTCCTGTCGTACCGGCAAAGTCTGCCGAAGTTCATCACAAATTTTCTGACGATCTCTGCAGAAATCCGCCGATCGCCGCCATCACCGCTGTGGCCTTATTGCTGCAGGTTGTTGACAGACAACGAGATCAGGCAGTTCTGGAATGGCTCCCCTCGATACCAAGCCAGGCTCTCCCCTTTCCATGACTCACTGAACTCTTCAGATTCACGGCAACAATGGTCGAAGATGAAAAAACCGCAAGCTACGAAGGGCTCTTTTTCAGGATTCTGATCGTCATGATTCGGCAGGCTCAGATCGCAGCATTCCTGATCGCCTTGTCTTGCAGTCTGTCGATCTTCTGGGGGTCGAACGTTTGGGCAGAGGATCGCCTCATCTCGAAACGGGTCTGGGAATCGGTTCCCCCAGCGGATGCCTGGATTCCTGCGACACTGACAGCGGGCCCCGTCGTGGAATCCCCCTACGGGAACTGCACCCGTACCGCAATGGACACAACGCTGCTCACCGATCAGACCGCCGATCAAACGTTTTCCACCAACCGATCTTCAACGCCATCCGCCAGTCAAAGCGGCGGCGCGGGAACTGGCAAAGCGGGTTCAGGACTCGATGCACTCCCCTCGTTTCGAGGCATCAAAGGGATCAAGAATCTTCCCGGCGGCGTGGGAACACTGTTGATGGCCAACCCCCATGTCGGGGCAACCTGGTATCCCGAACAGAATACGGATCAGGCGGGAACATCCCTGAGTATGCAGCGGACCTATTTCCAAGGAGCAGTCCCGGTCTACCAATCGGGGGCAGATACCTATGTGCTCACCGCCCATGTCGATGAGACTTCGATTCAGACGAATGCCATCTTACCGACGACGATGCAGGCCATGCCCAATCAGCTTTTTAACATTGCCTTCGGTATGAACTATTTCCATCAGTTCGAGGGGGGAAATGTCGGTGGGATCGTGTTCGATGTCGGATCCGCTAGCGATCGCCCGTTTCAAAGTGGACGCGAGATCCTGGCTTCGGGAACGGGATTTCTGCTGATGCCCCAGGACGAGAAAAGTTCCTGGTTCGTCGGCGTGAATGCCTCGACCAATAGTCAGGTTCTCTATGGCGTCCCGATCCCTGGCGGAGGTTACTTCTATCACCCGTCAGAGGACTTCCAGGCGATCCTGGGATTTCCCTTTTCTGTGGTGAGCTGGAAAGTTGCGCGCGACTGGCAGTTGCAATACGTCTGGGCATTCCTCACGACCATGCACGCCCGAACGGTCTATCAACCGACGCCGGACTGGCAGCTCTACGCAGGATTTGACTGGACGAATGAGAACTGGCGGTTGGCCGAGCGAGTGAACGAAAAGGATCACTTTTTCTATTACGAGAAAAAGCTGGCCACAGGCTTTCTCTGGTGGTTCAAACCGAATGTGGGGCTCGAGTTGTCAGGAGGGTGGACTTTTGACCGCTACTTCACCGAAGTCCATGGATTCAAATTGATGGGAGAAAATACCGTTCATGTCGGCAGTGGACCGTACCTTTCATCGCAGATTGATGTCCGGTTCTAGGGATCTTCCCCAACCACAGACTGTTGAAAACGGGAGACTGGCTCCTCACACTGCGTATCATTCAAGCGGATTTCTGATTTCGGTCGGACCCAGTTCCCGTTTTTCAACAGATTGTGAAGTGCCGATCGTTGGCTTGGACGAAATCAGGCAGATGGTCGACATTCACCATCCCAGTGATCGGCGCCCGCGATTTATCGATTTATCGAGATCAAAATCCGGTGATTGCTTGCGCATCAACACAGGTTCAGCAGACCAGACCAAGAGAGCCGGATTTTTGCAAACCCGACCCTCTTGTTCACGTCGGTTCGTTTTTTCAATCAGACGACCAGCAACACAAGCTGCAACACAACCTGTCAGGCCACAAGCCCTGCAACGAAATCCCCGATCGGTTGATCGAGGATCGACATCGTGGGTAAATCGCGTGGTTCGTGAAAGAGCACACCACAGATCGTTCCGCGCTGGCGCGCCGTGCGGAACGCCAGTGCTTCAGTCAACGATTCTGATTGAAACGCGACGCGGGATTGTTCGACGACAACGTATTCAGCTCCTGAGAGTGGTTCGAGTTCCTCGGGTGTCAGCAGATGAATGTTGCTCATGGATTCGAGGTAGAACGAACGTTCGGCATCCTTATCCAGATCTCGGCCGGTGACGAGCCAGCGGCCCCGTTTCAGGAGCGGGTTGAGGGGCCGCGTGGTCGGATCCAGTGGATCACATTGCAGGTCTCGAACCGAGACCACCTCGATCCGCCGCAGCTCAGTCGTTATGGGGAGCTGCCGATAATTATGACGCGGGTAACAGAACGAATAGGCGCGACCAAGCTCAAACAAAGCAGGTTGCATGGGGACTCTCCTTTGAGATAGTCCGACGCGATCTCGGGCATGACCTTCCAGGTCACGGCGCGTCACCCGTGAAAAGAGTTCACGGTCCAAATCCGGACGGTAGAAATTGAACCCAAGTTCCTTTGATTTGTCGAGGCACAAAATGTAGTAGATCAAACCCTGTTAACCCTCAAACCCTTTGTCCACTGGCCATATCCAGATCACGCACGATCATCCCGACGGTGCGCGCGATCATCGTCATGGCGTTGATCCCCGCCATTCCCCGCCGTCGATTCGATCGCAGCATCGCGGCCGGTGAGACATTGGCCGCCAGGACAATCGCCACCCGGAACTTTCGCGACAGTTCGGCCAGTTTCTCGACATCTGCAGGCGGCAAAGATCCAATATCCGTTACGTGAGATCGAGTGAAATTCGCCACCTTAATTTCCTCTTTTTTTACCAGACTTACAGGGAAACCCAACGGGTGATTGCTCAACGGCAGAGGGGGCTGATAGGATGAATCATCGTGAACGACGGTGACAAGACGGTGAGCGTTGACTCTGCCCTCCCTTTTTTTCGTTTGCATCTCTTGTCGGTTTTGATCAGTGTCTCGGTTGCCGGTGCCCCCCCCCTTCCCGAAGGCGATTGGGCAATCCGAGGGGATGTTTTTTGGCCACCTCAGGAGCATGTCGTATGTCGGAATTCTCTCATCAAAGCCAATACGAAGATCTCTTCTTCTCTCGTCGCCGGTTTTTGGAAGCCTCGACACTGGCGGGACTCATCGCTGTCCCGCGAATTCTCGAGCGACAGGTTGCTGCGGCCGAGGGGGATCCGCGAGAAAAAACGAGGGCGAGTGCCGTGCCACAGCATCCGCTGGAACCTCTGACGTCTGACGAAGTGACGCTGGCCGTCGAGACGTTAAAACAGGGGAGGAAACTCGGAGACTCGTTCCGTTTTGTGAGCGTGACGCTGGACGAGCCGCCGAAACGGGAAGTGCTCGAATTCCTGCCGGGGAGTCCATTTTCGCGGCGGGCATTTGTCATTCTGACCGAGACTGCGAAGGAAGTCGCCTTTGAGGCCGTGGTGGACCTGCGAGCCAAGGACGTTCGCACTTGGAAACAATTGCCTGTCGGTGTTCAGCCCCCGATCATGGTGGATGAATTCATCGAGTGCGAAGCGGCGATCAAGAAATCGCCAGCATTTCTCCAAGCGATCAAAAAACGGGGTGTCACCGACGTGGACATGGTGATGGTCGATCCCTGGTCCGCGGGCATCTATGGAACGGAATTGCCCGAAGAACAAGGGAAGCGGCTGACGCGGGCCTTGTGCTGGGTTCGCTCAGAGCCGCACGACAACGGCTACGCGCGCCCACTCGATGGGATCGTGGTCGTCTTCGACTTGAACAAAATGGCCGTGCTGCGGGTCGAGGATTACGGTGTCATTCCCTTACCTCCCGAGGGCGCCAACTGGGCGCAGCCCTATTTGGCGAAACCGCGTCAGGGGTTGAAGCCGTTGGAGATTATCCAGAGTGCCGGACCAAGCTTTGAAGTCGATGGCAACGAAGTCACCTGGCAAAAATGGAAGTTCCGCATTGGCTTCACACCGCGTGAGGGGCTGGTGCTGCACACCGTCAGCTATCAGGATGAAGGTCGCGAACGCTCCGTGCTGTATCGGGCAGCCATTTGCGAAATGGTTGTCCCCTATGGAGATCCGGCGGAAAAACATTTCCGCAAAAACGCATTCGATATCGGCGAGTATGGCATCGGTATGATGGCCAACTCGCTGTCGCTGGGTTGCGATTGCCTCGGGACCATCCGATATTTCGATGCCTTTCTGACCGATAGCCGGGGTGGTTCGGTCGCGATCAAAAATGCCATCTGTCTGCACGAAGAGGATGTCGGGCTGTTATGGAAGCATACAGACTGGCGAACGAACCAAAGTGAGTCGCGGCGATCGCGACGGTTGGCCGTCTCGTTTATCGCCACGGTCGGAAATTACGAGTACGGCTTCTTCTGGTACTTCTATCAGGACGGTTCGATCCAGTCCGAAGTCAAACTGACCGGTATCATGAACACCACTTCGCTGGCGAAGGGTGAAACCGCTGACTTCGGCGTCGAAATCGCCCCACAACTGAATGCACCGTTCCATCAACATCTGTTTGTGGCCCGTCTCAACATGGCTGTCGACGGCGTGCAGAATTCCGTTTACGAAGTCAACACGGTTTCAATACCCCGTGGTCCTCTGAACCCGCACGGCAATGCCTTCCGGGCCGAATCCACTCTGCTTGCCAGTGAAGCGAAGGCGCAGCGGAACGTGAATTCTTCGTCGGCTCGCTTTTGGCGGATCATCAATTCGAGCTCGAAGAACCGGATGGGACGGCCAGTCGGTTATCGGTTAGTGCCGGGCGAGAATTGTCCCTCTTTTGCGCAGCCCGATGCGGCCGTCATGCAGCGGGCCGGCTGCCTGTCGAAGAACCTTTGGGTTACGCCTTATCGTGCAGAAGAACGATTTCCTGCTGGTGAATACCCGAATCAGAATCCCGGTGGCGACGGCCTTCCCAAATGGGTCGCGGCGGATCGGTCGCTCGAACAGACGGACCTCGTGCTGTGGTACGTCTTCGGACATAACCATGTTCCGCGACTGGAAGACTGGCCCGTGATGCCGGTGGCGACGCTCAGCTTTACTCTGAAGCCGGATGGATTCTTCTCACAAAATCCGGGGCTCGATGTGCCGGTGATGGGGTGATGGGGTGATGGGGAAACTCTCGTTTCGAAGCGCTCGCGTGAAAGAGGGAACTCGTCCCACATTTGCAAGTTTTGTCGTCGCCGATTGTTCTTCGTGTACCACCCGTCCCGTCCGATGCGAATCCCGGACGATCAAATCCGGATATTCATCACGAACCGTAGAGACTTCCTTCTGCCAGATGGATTCAGCCAGATTAATGAGCGACATCGATCGGACTGGTCCCCTTGCCGGACTGATAACGACCCCACATCGTCTGGAAAGCCTGTTCGAGATGACCAACAAAGCGCGTCATGTCAAACAGTGGCAACGTAGCCTGTGTTTCTGGTCTGAGGCGATCTCGTAGCGATTTCAGCTCATCTTGATTCTGTGCCAGCCTGATCGCAATTTTCTCGTAATCCTGCAAATCGCGGGCAATCAATTCCGGAAGCCCTGTCGCCGACAGTAAACTCGCTCCCACTCGTCCCGCAAACGTTTCACCCAGGGTTGTCAATACGGGCAAACCTGCCCAGAGTGCATCGCACGCAGTGACGTGTGCATTGTAGTAAATCGTATCGAGAAACAGATCGGCAGATTGCAATCGAGCCAGGTGTGCGGCTTTATTTTCGACTCGTGTCGCAAACACCAGTCGCTCGGGGTCGATCTGCTGATCTTGTGCCCCCTGACGCAGATTGGCGCGCGCTACGGGATGATTGACATTCAGCCAGGCGACACTTCCCGGGACCTGTTTCAGGATTCTCATCCAGACTTGGAAAACTTCTGGTGTGATTTTGTGACTGTTGTTAAAACAACAAAAAACGATTCCCTCAGCAGGAAGCCCCAGTTCCTCACGGTGAAAACGCGGTGTCAAAATGGGCTGACTTGGATCAGTGGGCATAAACGAATGTGGTAATCGAACCAGCGCCTCACGATAGTCCTGGGCATGTTCGGGGGGTGTAACGACATTGTCTCCGATCAGGTAATCCACGAACTCTGCCCCCATAGTGCTCGCGTAGCCGAGCCAGCAGGCCTGAATCGGCGCAGGCCTCATGGCCAGGGATTTCGTTCGCGAGAAGCCGGTGTAGCCCATAAGATCCACCAGAATCTGGATTCCGTCGGCACGAATGCGATCGGCCAGTCCCTGGTCATTGAGCGAACTGACATCGTGAAAGACTTCAGCACCGCTGGCGATCCGTTGACGATAAGAGCTTTGATCGTCTGGACCATACGAATATGCATGAATCTCAAATCGAGATCGATCATGCCGGGAAAGTATGCTGTGAAACTGATGGGCCACGGGGTGGTCATAAAAATCGCGTGACAAATAAGCAATTCGCAGCCGATCGGTGTTGGGGTTTGTCGTGGGGTTTCCGGTGTTTTCGCTGGGATTCGTCGGGCCATATCGCAGGTAAGCTTGCGACTGACTTGCTGCGATCTTCAGCAACAATTCGCGTGGAAAGGGGAGTGAAAATGCATGGACCGAGGGGACGGGGCTTTGTCTTCCCGCCCGCAGTTCTGCATCGACCACTTCTCTGAGTTGCCGCAGATCTTCGGGATAACTGGTCCAGTCAATCAACGTCGCTTTCAGCCGACAAAGTTGTGCGAAGGCATTGGCGTGATCTGGCTTTAACGACAATGCCGTCTCAAACGCCCGCTGTGCCTCTTCGAGTCGATTAAGCAGCATCAAGACATTCCCCAACTCGAGGTGACTTTGCAGTTCATCCGGCTGAAGTGCCACCGCCTTCTCAAAACAGGCGACCGATTGGGCGACCTTCTCAAGGTCGATAAAAACCTGTCCGAGTAGCAAATAGGCTTTCGCATAATTCGGCCGCAGTTGAATCGCGCGATCGAGGTGTGGCAGCGTCCCAGTCGGGTCATCAAGCGATCGTAATGCCAGCGCCCAATTGTACTCCGCCTCGGGATAACCTGGCCGAATCGACAGGGCCTGGCGAAAACACGAAATGGCAACGTGGGGTTGCTCGGACCTCAACAAAACGCTCCCCAAATTATTATGTGCGATGGCATAATTGGGGTTGAGGCGGATCGCTTCCCGAAACGATTGTTCTGCCCCCACCAGATCGCTCTGTTCGTGCAAGAGTCGCCCGAGATTATTATGGGCTCGCTCATAAGTCGAGCGTAGCGTGATCGCCGTTCGATAACATTGTCGCGCGGCTTCATTTCGTTTCTGGGCGTGCAAGGCCTCACCCCAGGCATTCATAAAGACGGGGTTCTCCGGGGCCATGGCTGCCGACTTGGCAAATCCCTCGAGGGCAGCAGGGAATCGCCCTGCATCCTGATCGATGGCAGCCAGAAGATACACTGCCGAAGCCTGCCCAGGGTCCTGGCTCAGGACTTGCTGACACTGTTGCTGAGCTTCAGCAATCTGCCCCTGGCTATACAATTGAAACGCCGAATTTAAAAGTTGATCAAGCAGCATGGGCGGTTCCGCAATTCTGATCAGAGGATGTTTTCGCGATGAATCCCGTCACCCAGAGTTTTTGTCGGTTTGACCCGGTTCCTGTCAATCGCCTTGCCAATCAGCTGGAGTTGAAGGTTTTTTTTCAGCGGGAAGTCGGGGATGGGCGATCGTGTCCGAGGTGATGGTCCATCGAGGTATCGTACCAGGAGGTTTCGATGTGACCGGCCGAGCTCTGTGACCGGCCGAGTTAATCGTCTCGTTCATAGAGCGGCCCGATGATGCGGACAGGGCGGATATCGAGCCGCAGATTGACGATCGTATAATCATCGCCTCCAAAGGATTCGGTGTACCACGCCACGGTCTCATCATCTCGGATAAATTTGAATTCAAAGCCGTCGACCGAGTGTTTTCTCGCCGCAGATCCGTCGAACGCCAACCCCATGGCAACAGGGCTGACACTTTCCATCAAGGCTCCCATCATGTCAACTAAGGTTGTATTTCCGAGCATATCGTTGAAAAACAACGGGCGCCTCCGCGCAGGCCGATATTCGGGTGACTTGGGGTCCAGCTTTTCATCGTCGAGCTTTTCCTGGGAAGGCTGGACCTTACGCGTCTTCAGGTCGAACTGGTCACCTCGGTCGAGATAGGTCAGCCGCGCATTCTTGAGATTAAATCGCCCCAGCGCCGGGTCATGTTCTGACTGCGACAGATCCAGCACGAGCGCCCCTTTATGGCCAATCACCCGCACATCTTTGGCATTGGTGACAACGATGGCGGTGTTCTCATCAACACCGATCCCAAAGCGAAATCCCTGATCTTGCATGGCAACCAGCGTGCGAGCAAATCGACCGCGGACAAAGAGGTGCTGATCAACGAACCACTCACCGTCCAGAAAGCCCAGGCCATGATCGATTTCTGTGCCGAAATGAACCCCTTTTAACATCGTCTCGAGAACCGACTCGGCATCGCGAAACATCACGCGACTCATCACGGCAGCACCAGCACTGGTCCCCGCGATCACCCCACCTTTGTGATAGACATTCCACAAAGCCTCGAGCATGGGGGTTTGATGACCTTCGGGAGTAAACAGCGCTTTGACAATTTTGTCCTGATCGCCGCCGATCAGAAAAACGCCAGTTGCCTCGCGGACCTGCGCAACCAGATCTGGGTCAGAGACCGCTTCCACCGGAGTGAGCGCCACTTTTTTCCAGGCGACAGGAACGAGGAACGAATCGGCGCCCGCTTTATTGAGCGCCGCAATCACTCTGCCCCCATTTTTGACCGGATCACCATTCGCGGTAGGAAATACGGCAATTTTTGAGCCAGGGCCCCCTGCCAACTCGACAATTTCATCCCAAAATTCCCGGTGGCTGAATCGCTCTGAACCACCCATGATGACCAGGGAACCGGTCTTGAGGGGCTGATTCGGCAGGACTTCTGCTGGTTCTTCTTCTGCGGCCCAACCTGACCCCGCGACCAGAACCCAAAACAGAACCCCCCCGACGACGCTTGCGATGACGGACGGAAAAGCAATCCGATGACACAAATACCTGCTAGGCTGATGGAACAGCGCATGGGCAGGCAAGCCCCATTTCTCTGCAGCCGAACATTTCATTTTCGTCCAGACGACCAATAAAAAACGCCTTCTCAGTGATTGAGTGATCTGCGACACCAACTGCCACATAGCAATCCAGCGACGCTCATCCAACAGCACTGATTCTACCCGAATTCCTGAGATTGAGACCACACCGGATCCGAAAATTGATCGGCAGACCCCTATCGAGAACCGCACTGACGCATTAAAAGTCGGCACTTTTCGGCGTTCGCGGGAAGGGTATGCAATCGCGGATATTCGTCATGCCGGTGACGAGTTGTACAGTTCGTTCGAGTCCCAAACCGAAACCACTATGGGGAACCGTTCCGTATTGGCGTAGCTCGAGATACCACCAGTAATCCTCGGGAACCAGCTGACATTCCCGCATGCGATCGACCAGAACGTCATGACGTTCTTCTCGTTGACTGCCACCAATGATTTCACCGATACGGGGTACCAGCACGTCCATGGCACGGACTGTCCGACCATCCTCGTTACACCGCATGTAAAAAGACTTAATTGCTCGAGGATAATCCGTCAGAATCACCGGTTGTTTGAAGTGCTGTTCTGTCAGGTATCGTTCATGCTCGGATTGAAGATCATGTCCCCACGCGACGGGAAACTCGAACGGATGCCCCGACGCTTCCAGAATCTTGACCGCCTCAGTGTAACTGAGACGAATGAAATCCCGCTCGACAATGTTCTGCAGCGAAGGAAGCAACGTCGGTTCGATACGCTCATGGAAAAACTCGAGGTCTTCCGTGCAGCGGTTCAAAACATCTTTGACGATTGTTCGTACAAAGGATTCCGCCAGATCCATGTTGTCTTCGAGTTCGTAGAACGGCATTTCCGGCTCGACCATCCAGAATTCGGCCAAGTGACGCGTGGTATTTGAGTTCTCGGCACGGAATGTCGGGCCAAAGGTATAGACATCACCCACGGCGGTGGCAAAGATTTCCCCTTCCAGCTGCCCGCTCACGGTCAACCCAGCCCTCTTGCCAAAAAAGTCCTGGGAATAATCGAGCGCCCCCTTGCTCTGTTGCAGTTTTGCCAGATCCAGTGTGGTGACCTGAAATACCTGACCGGCCCCCTCGCAATCGCTGGTCGTGATAATCGGAGTTTGAACGTAGAGAAATTCACGAGCTTGAAAAAAGTTGTGGATCGCGGCACACAAGGCATTTCGGACTCGCGCAATCGCACCGAAAGTGTTTGTTCGTGGTCGCAAATGCCCCTTTTCCCGCAGGAATTCGAAACTGTGCCCTTTTTTCTGCAGTGGATACGTGGTGGGATCGGCAGTCCCCAAAACCGTTAACGAGGTCGCATGCACCTCGACACGCTGACCTTTTCCGAGTGACTCTTTGATTTCACCCAGCACCGCCACGCTGGCTCCGGTATGGATCTGTTTGATCAAGGATCCATAGCCGGGAAGTTTTCCGTCAACGACGACCTGCACATTCTTCATGCAGCTCCCATCGTTAATCTCAAGGAAGGCAAAATCCTGTTTGGATTCCCGTTTGGTGCGAACCCAACCGCGGAGGTCTACCGTGGTCCCCGCTTCGCCAGTCTTGAGTATCTGAGCCACTCGAGTACGAGCCATGATTCCATTCCATGGAAAGATGCAATGATTGATTGGACGGAAAAGCCGCCCCTAAAACCATAGTTGAAGCGCCCCAAAGAATGAAGACGGCCTCCGAAAATTCGGAGGCCGCTGTTCGTTGTAGTACGTTATCTCAGGGTGTCTGAGATCGTGATCGTGTCATGTCGCTGCAGACTACATCCGCATTCCCAACAGGGTTGACAGGTGGCCCTTGCGGGTTGAACCAGTCTTTTCGGTTGGAGGCAGAGGAGCTGGTGTCGCGGGTTCGATGGAGGGGATCATCGTTGGAACGTTTCCAACAGGAGCACATCCATTGTTGCCGCATCCGCCAGTTGAAGAGCAGGTGTTGCAGTTCCCATCGACAATATCGTATCCGCACAAGCGAAGAGCTTGTTCGGCTTGGCGTCGGACGCTGCGATCGCAATCACCCAAGGCACAAGTCAGAGCGGCAACCACTTCTGGGCAGCAGCAGCTGTTCTTGCGAATCTGATCGCCAATCTTGTCTGCAGCGGTGCGACGAACTCGTTCGTCAGCATCGTTCAGACCGTAGATGAAGGCAGACATGATTTCTGGGTTGCAGATACAATCATATCGGCTGCCGAGTTTGCGAAGAGCCGCACGTCGTTGTGTGGCATAGCATGCCGTTTGTGACGTGTAGATCAACTTGGCAATATCACAAGGATTGGCGTTGCAAATCCGAGTTTCTACAGCGGTGCAGCTAGCTGCAGGAGCTCCGCAGCTGGGGTCAGCAACCGCAGCACAGTTGTGCTTGGCAAACAGACCTTTCAAGAACCCACCCCCGAGCAGATTGCCGCACGATTTCGTGCCACAAGCGGCTGCAGGTGCAGGTGCACAACTGGTGGCCGCGGGGCCATAGTTCGCCGCAGGTGCGGCACAAGCAGGACCTGCGGCAGGACCGCAGTTCGCAGCAGGAGCAGCACAGGCAGGGGCAGAGTAGCCACCACCCAAGCCACCACCGTTGCAGTTCGAAGCAGGAGCGGCACAGGTGGGAGCACCGTTGCCAGCACCCATCCCACCACCAACACAGTTGGCAGCAGGAGCAGCACAGGTCGGAGCACCGTTACCAGCACCCATCCCACCACCAACACAGTTGGCAGCAGGAGCGGCACAGGTTGGAGCACCGTTACCAGCACCCATCCCGCCACCGACACAGTTAGCAGCAGGAGCAGCACAGGTGGGGGCACCGTTGCCAGCACCGAGTCCACCACCAACACAGTTGGAAGCAGGAGCGGCACAGGTTGGAGCACCATTGCCACCACCCAGACAGCTAGCGGCAGGAGCTGCACAGCTCGACGAGCCGTTTCCGCCGTTTCCGCAAGCATTCCCATTTCCAGCGGTCGAGCACCCATTCGGGGCACACGAATCGCAGCAAGGTGGCTTGATATCGGAAACGCGTCTTTGATACGTGTGAACCGTAGGACCGCAAGGTCGAACGATTACGGGTTTGCAACAAGCTGGCTGCGTGGTTGCAGCAGAACCGCAGCTCTTCGCGGCTCCTGAGCCTCCAGTGAGACCACAGAATCCAGCGTCAGCCAGGTTTGCCATGCTCATGGCGGCGAGTACAGCACCACAGAACTTGATCCATCGCATAGAACAACGTCTCCTTCCCTTGGGAATCTCAAAACGAACGAGTCTTCATTGACTCGTTCCCGATCGGGGCTGGTTAACCAAACAAACACCAGGTCTTGTCGCGATCGCTGTAAAAGAGATCGCGTCATCACCCGCGACGCCCGTCGCCGTTCATTCGGATCGATTCACTTGGATCGATTGCAGAGACCAGACCCGACCATCCATTTAACCCTCGAACCATTACTCCGTCCGAAACCCTCATAATCTATGTTGCCGTCAGCAAGTCGACTGCAACCCCCCTCAATGCCCACTCGGCGAGCTTTTCATTCCGTCGTGTTAAGTCGCTTATGGCGGGTGTGCTGATTGAATCGGCGGGACAACCCCACCCTCTTGAGCAACACAAGGTGTGATTTTGTAAGGACTTGGCGCTGTTTTTGGTTGCGGATATAACGCCTGTAGCGATCAGTCAAATTGAGGGCGAGTTTGACGACATTTCTCACCGGAAAATCCCATATTTCCCTTCACAACAGGGACTCCTGGTAATTCAGGTTAAATGACGCGAGTTTTTTTGTCTGTACGGATTGTTCCTGTGAGAGCAGGGGCAAACTACCAAACCACTCTGCGCAGGGGCGATAACGGACTCCGCGACAACCCGTAAACCCGCTTCAAGCTCTGAATCCCCCCTCTGAGGTCAATTCATCACCATCGTTGAAAACAGGAAAACCCGCAGATCCCCCCAAGAATGAGATTTCCAGGCCAGTTCCGCAGGCGAGCCCTCTCCCATACGAGCCCTCCCCCTCCCCATACGAGCCCTCCCCCACCATACGAGCCCCCGTGGTACAACCGCGTGAACCCCCCATTCAACGCAAAGACTTTCGTTCAATCCGCTGATGTGTGGCGGAAATGATTTTCTTACGGTACGCTGACTTGATTACAGTCGTTCTCTTGTTGATCTCAGTCCTCTTTCCAGGTCCCTTGGACGCTTGTGCGCCCGATGAATCACTTCTTAAGACAGACACCATGCCTTTTGATTTTTTTCGCGAGCGAAGCCTCCAGCACATCCGTGCGGTCATGGCATTTGCCTTTCTTTTCCTGGCGTGGGGAAACTGCGGCTCGGGACAGTCTGATCTCCCGAATGCGGGATCCAGCCCACCCGCGACGGATGCGTCGAGTCCGGCAGAAGTTCCGGGGAAATCCCCCGACGAATTTCGATTCACCGTCGCCTGGGTTTCTACCGGGGGAAGCTATATCTACGTACCGGAAAAATGGGGCGAACTTCGGATTAATCTGGTCAACAATCGGGATGAACCCCGAGATTTGATGTGTGCGACCTACTTTCAGGATCAGCCCAATTTGCAATTTGGTCGTCGAGTCTGGGTTCCCGCCAAATCGACGTTACGAATTTCTCATCCGATTGTGATTCCGGCGCGCGATCCTAGCCAGGGGCGGGCACTGAATCTGCAGTCACTGGTTGTGGACGCAACGGAGGGGGGAGATGTCCTCGTTAAGAGCAATACGGGGCAGATGCTGCATGACGGCGCACTCCTTGTTACCTTTTCCGGGCGAAACACCGGTTTGATCGGGACCACCGGTACTGAACGGGATGTTCCCTCTGCGGAAGTGACGGATCTGGTTATTGCTACCCGCGTAAGCCAGCAACTGAGCAATCGATACTCGTTGCTGCTGGACCAATTTCTTCCTGCCGATGAAAGTGAACTGAGCAGTCTGGATCACATTGTCCTGATGGAGAACCGCATTACGCAGGATTTGGCGGCGATGGCGGCGCTGCGGCACTGGCTGCACCAGGGAGGCCGACTCTGGATCATGATGGATCAGGTCGATCCAATTGTGCTAGAAAGCCTGTTCGGCGATGATTTTAAGGGACACGTTGTCGATCGCGTCGGTTTGACGACGGTCCGGATCGACAAAGGGCCGACATTATCGAATCCCGACGGAGACGTGGGCGAGTCAACGGATCATGAAGAACCGGTCGAATTTGTCCGGATGGTGACCTCGAATATTGATGTCACACACCAGGTCAATGGCTGGCCTGCCGCCATGACAAAAGCGTATGGGGATGGTCGCGTCTTGATTACGACTCTCGGTCCGCGAGGCTGGATGACAGCTCGTCCCCCCAATTCACGCCAATCCGAAGATCCCGCCTTTACCTCGCAGTGGATCCCCTTGGCATCCATGAATGACATTGCCTCGGACTTTTTCGCCATGCGTGAGCCCGAATTGATCGCTCATTCGGCGATGGAGCCTCAGGTTCGGGAATATGTCGGGTATACCATTCCCTCATGGGGTCTCATTGTTGGCACGCTGATTGGCTTTTCACTGGTACTGGTGCTGATCGCACTGGCACTACTCCGCTCGGGGCGACTTGAATCCCTGGGATGGATCGGTTCATTGCTCGCCATCGCGGTCAGTATCGGCCTACTCTCGATCGGCCGCTCGTACCGCGACAGAATCCCGGCAACCGTGGCCAGCATCCAGGTCGCTCAGGCGATGACAGGAACAGACGATGTCCGAACCCAGGGAATCGTTGCGGTTTATCAATCTGAAAGAAGCGACTCGCCAATTCAAGTCACCGGGGGTGGTCGGATGATGCCGGACATGTCCGGCTTGGAAAACTCGAATCGCCGCATGGTGACGACCGACCTGGGGGCTTGGCACTGGGAAAATCTTCCACAGCCCCACGGCTTGCGTGCGACCCCATTTACACGAGCAGAAACCGTCGTCGATCGACTGGAAGCCCGTGCCTCGTTTGATGCCCAGGGGATGGTAGGAACCTATTCCGGTCGGTTGTCGCCGGGGTCTGATGCCCTGATCGCCACCCGTGATGGCCGCCTGGGAGTACAGCTCAATGGGAATGGCTCGTTTACCGCCCGAGCCGACGATGCTTTTAGCAAAGATCAATTTCTGGGTGCAGGTCTGGTGAGCGATGAACAAGACCGTCGTCGTCGCACCCTGGAAAAAATTCTTGCGAACCCCAAACGCAAAGACTATCCGGATCGCCCCCAACTGATGTTCTGGTCCGATCAATGGAAACATGGATTCCAGTTCGGAGATACCATGAAGCCGCAAGGAACCACCTTAGTTGCGATCCCACTCATCCTGGAACGACCCGCAATCGGTAGTGAATTCGTGATCCCATCACCCCTGTTGGCTTATCGCAATCAGCGCAATCCTGACGGCAGTCCCCCTTCCACCATGTGGAATCATGCGCGGAAAGAATGGCAAGAGCGTTCCGTGCCGGCCACCTCGTGGCTGAATATCCAAATTCCACGCGAACTGTTGCCAATCCAGGGGACTCGACTACGAATTGAGATGAATGTTTCGGGCCCGATCGGACGGGTGGAAGTCCTGGGATTGAAGGATCGGGAAGTCGTCAGTTTGGAAACCCGGATGGATCCGGTCGGTGCGCTGGCATTTGAAATCAACGATGCCAGTGTTCTTTCGGTGAATTCGGATGGTGGCTTGATTTTGGGGATCAGTGCCGGGGATCCGAAACGACCCGAATTGACGCAAACGATTGACAAGCCGGGTGACAAAGAGGCCGAATACCCGTCGATAAAACAAGATCAAAATGCGAAGATCAATTACTGGCGAATTGAATCGCTGACAGTGCAACTTTGGGCCAAAACGATCGAACCGAGGGAGAATAACTAAATGACAACATCGAACCGACCCCTTGCAGCGGCCGCGGGAGCCCCTGTTCTGGTGATTGAAAACCTGACCAAGCAGTATGGCTCGTTCACGGCATTGAACGACCTGAACCTGACCCTGAATGCCGGGCAAATCCTGGGTCTGATCGGGCCCAACGGCGCCGGGAAAACGACCACCATCAAAATCCTGGTCGGATTGATTCGCCCGACTTCCGGCAAGGCGAGCATCGCCGGCGTGGATTGCGTTTCGGATGCGAGCAAGATCAAGCGAATGGTCGGCTACATGCCCGATACATTCGGTTCGTACGACAATATGCGTGTCCGCGAGTACCTCGACTTTTTCGGTGCGGCCTTTGGGATTGCCCCGCGAATCCGTGCCAAACGGATCGAAGAAGTGATGGAGATGACCGGTACGGCCTATATGAAAGACCGCTTTGTTGAAAGCCTGAGTCACGGGATGCAACAGCGTGTGGGGCTCGCTCGCACCATGCTGCACGATCCCAAAGTTCTGATCCTGGATGAACCGGTGAATGGTCTGGATCCACAGGCCCGAATCGAAATGCGAGATCTGTTGATTCAGTTAGCGGATCGGGGCAAAACCCTGCTCGTCACCAGTCATATTCTCCCGGAACTGGCCCGGATCTGTGATCGGATTGCGATTATGACCCACGGAAAGCTGCGGGCTTACGGGACCGTGGAAGAAATCGGTCGGCAGGTCAGTCAGCAGCGGACGATTGAATCGACGCTGGTTTCTGCCGAGCAAGTTCCGGCGGCTGCGAATCTCATTCGCCAGGCGATTGAACCGGGTGCGGATGTCGTCGAAGTCCCTGCGGAAGCCACAGTTCGGTTCCGAACCGCGAAATCAGAAGCCGAATTGTGTCAGGTGCTGACCCGATTGATTCAGGGCCAGATTCAAGTCACCCAATTCCGCGAAGTCCAAACGGATCTGGAAGAAGCCTTTATGTCGTTCGCACGCCCCCAGGAGGCGATTGCGGCCAAGCCCGTTGTGACGGGGGGAACGACCCATGCTTAATGCGATGGCGCAGCGCGAAATGACGACCATGCTACGTCGTCGACGCATGATGGCGCTGCAATGTGGACTCGTGATTTTTTTCGCGATCCTCGTGGCGGTTCGCTGGCCGACTGATGCCCGGGTGGCGCTCACCGGAACCCGCTCGCAACAGGTGTTTCAGCTATTTGGCTATGGATTGCTTGCCACCGTGCTGCTGCTGCTGCCGGTTTTTCCCGCGACAAGTATTGTGCGGGAGAAAAAGCAGGGAACACTGGAACTGCTGCTGAATACCACGATGGGGTCCTGGCGGATCTTTTTCGGTAAATTATTGGCTGTCATGGCGCTCGCGGGAATTATTCTCGCAATGAGTCTTCCTGCGGCGAGTGCCTGCTATGCGATGGGTGGCCTTTCTCTGTATGGCGATTTATGGCGGATGTACCAACTGCTGCTGCTGGTTGCCTTGCTGTTTTCCGTGCTCGGGTTGCTCGTGAGCAGCTACTCGAATTCCATCGACTCGGCAGTGCGGGTAACCTACGGACTGGTCCTTTGCCTCTCCATTCTGTCGCTGGGGCCACACTATTTTTTTCAGGGAACAAAAGGGACGCTGGCGGATCTGGGGGAAATTCTCAGGGGCGTATCACCGTTTGCTGCGATGATGTCGCTCACCGGAGCCGGTGACGTGGGAAGCCAGGGGATTATCTCCAAGAGCAACCTGTTGGGTCGATTCACCGTGTCGTCGCTGATCATCTCGGCCATTGCAGGTCTCTGGACGATCTCGCGACTGAATCACAAGATTTTTGACGCATCTCGCCCGGCGGGTACGATCAGTGATGATCAGGCGCTGGGGGTTCGCTTCTTTCGGCGACTCTTTTTTCTCGTTGATCCACAGCGCCGGTCCGGCGGGATCTCGTCCCTCGTCAATCCGGTGATGGTCAAGGAATTCCGCTGCCGCCGGTTTGGTCGCCTCCATTGGCTGCTCAGACTGGTTGCGATTTGTGCGGTGCTGTCACTGGGCCTGACTTACGCGACCACCGCGGGGACCCTCGATTGGGGTGTGGAAACCATCGGCGGGATCATGGTGGTGATGCAAGTCGCGTTGGTGGTATTGATCACCCCCAGCCTGTCTGCCGGGTTGATCAGTAGTGAGCGGGAAAGTCGCGGCTGGCAACTATTGCAGACGACCCCCATGTCGATGGCGCGCATTGTCTGGGGGAAGCTTCTCAGCGTGATTCTCCCTTTGATGTTGATTCTCTGTGCGACACTTCCTGGTTATGTGGTGATGGTTTACATCGAGCCGGGGATGACGGGTCAAGTCTGGAAAGTGGTGATTTGTCTGGGCATCACGGCGGTTTTTGCAATGTTGCTGAGTGCTGCCGTCGGGAGTCTTTTCTCTCGAACCGCAGCAGCGACGGCAGCGGCCTACGGTGTTTTGTTGTCCATTTGTGCTGTACCTTTGTTATTCTGGCTGGGACGAGACGCCCCCTTCGGTCACGGAACGGTCGAGAAGGCACTGTCGATTAACCCGATCGCTGCGGCACTTTCCGTCATCCGCATGCCTGGCTTCCGGAATTATTCCTTGATTCCTGCGAATTGGTGGTTTCTGGGGGGGACATCGGTGGCCTGCCTGCTCGTGCTGCTCACCCAGACTTACCGGATTTCGCGGCCTCGTTGATCGGCACCGTTGAGGGACACGAAACCGGCAGAAGCCTGATCGATAGGAATGGGCTAAACTCGTCACGGTTGAAGGAATTCGGGGTACCGAGCTGTTGCCGCCGTTTTTACGGTGGGGATTTTTCACGCTGCTTTTTTACTGTGGGGATTCGTGTGAGCTCCCTCGATCGCATTCGCAAAGTTCCTTTTGTCCCGAGACGATTTTTCATGTCCGGTCGCTCGCTTCTTTGCTTGACCCTGCTGTTGACGATGGCTGCAGCTCCCGTGCAAGCCGAAATCCACTCGGATTACCTGATGGATACCGATCCTGACTGTACTCCGCTCCCTCGTTTTAAAAACGAGATGCGGCAACATCGCGAGCTATGGATTCAGGCACTGGGTCGACCGGAAGTCGATTTACAACGGATGTCGGCGGAATCGATTTCGTTGGCTGCCGCCAAAGAAGTCCCGGGCCTGAATAGCGCTATCCCCAGTCTGGAAAAGATCCTGCAGGGGGAATCGACGCATTCGTCCGCCCGGTTTTCCGCAGCGAGAGCTCTGATTGCGCTCGATGCCCGTTCGTCGGCAGCAGCGTTATTTGCCGCCTCGCAAACCTCGGGTTCGGAACTGCGTCAACTGGTCGAGCCGGCACTTGCCGACTGGGATTTCGGCCCGATCAAAGCGATTTGGCGCAAGCGACTGGAGGACAAAAATACCGTTCGAACGCGTGAGCTGATCCTTGCCCTGCGCGGATTGGGACAGGTCAAGGAGACCTCCGCACTTCCGCTTTTAAAGGCGATGACGCTGGATCTGACGCAGATTTCGGATCTCCGTCTCGAGTCAGCCTCGGCGGCAGGTCAATTGACCGAAACGGGTCTTGAAGAGGATGCCGAACGTTTGATTCGCGAGAAGCGAGGTTCCCGTTTTGTGAATTGCCACTGTGCCATTCGTTTTCTCACACGGCACTCGAATGCAACCGCGATCCGACTCTTCACCGAACTTGCGGCCGATACCGAGCCTTCGCTGGCAGCCGCCTCGCTGCAGCGTCTGAACGAGATCGATCCCGCCTTGGTCTTGCCACTTGTGCCCGCGGCCTTGAAAAATGCGGATGCCAATGTTCGCCGTCAGGCTGCTCGGGCGTATGTTTCGCTGCCGACCGTCGAGCGAATCCCGGCGTTAGCCGGATTGCTGGATGATCCCCATCCCGGTTTACGACGGCAGATTTGTAGCGACCTCTGGGATTTGTCTGCAAAAGACGAGCTGAATGCGGTCGTTCGGTCCTCGGCGTTGGAAATCCTAAATCAAACGAGTTGGCGCGGGCAACAGCAGGGGGCATTGCTGCTTGGAATGCTCGAACACCAACCTGCGGCATCGCGATTGGTCGAGCTGCTCGAGTCACCTCGAAACGAGGTCCTGGTGGATGCGGCGTGGGGGCTTCGCAAAATCGCGGATCCACTCACGATTGATCCCATCATCGACAAAATTCAGCGGCAGACCGTGGCTCGAAAAAAGAATTTTCTGGAAGTGATTGATGTCCAGGTGGCTCATTTGTTCGAAGCCTGTGGGCGGATGGGGGCCAAGCAAGCGGAACCGTTGATGCGGACGTATATTCCAAAGGATTTGATCATGGGTGAACGTTCGCGTTCGGCGGCGATCTGGGCTTTGGGCTGGATTCATGCAGGAACTCTCGAGGAATCATTGGGAACCTTGTTGGTCGAACGCATCAATGATCAGTCGATGATGCCCCCGGAAAGTTTTTTGGTGAAAGAGCATTGCATCATTGCCATCGGACGGATGAAGGGGGTCAAATACGCGGCGGAATTTCGTGTTCCTGTCGAAAAAGAGACTCCCAACGACCGAATGTCGCTCGCCCGCCGCTGGGCCATTCGGGAACTGACGGGGGAAGAACTCCCACTCCCAATCGCCTCGGAAGCAGGGCCGGGAACCTGGTTTCTTGAGCCAATTCTCCCTTTAAACCCCTGAGCCGGATTCGTGAAGAAACCTTACGGAATTGTGTTGTTCGGGTTTCCCCAGTCGAATTGCGTTGCAGTTTCAGAGGTTCACTCCTAGAATCCCGAACTTAACGAGTGTCGCGGTGTGAATCTTGCGATTTGCTACTGCTTCACAGTATGGTTGATGACTGTGTTGACGACTGTATGGTTCACGACAGGGAGGTTCACGAAGGAGGGTGTTGTCCACTTTCTTTCGTGAGTCGACGGGAAAAGGGCTGAGGCGGAAACGTATGGACAGTGCTTATCCGATTTTGCTGTTCGCAACAGTACTTGTTGGATTCGTGATTACGAATCTGATCGTTATCCACATTGTCGGCCCGCGGAAGCAGACCGTTGTCAAGCAGATGCCGTACGAATCTGGGATGGATCCGATTGGTGATGCGCGTCAGCCGTTTGATGTCAAATTCTATCTTGTGGCAATTCTGTTCCTCGTGTTCGACGTGGAATTGCTGTTTCTGTACCCTTGGGCAGTCTCCGCTTATCTGGATGACCCGGCGGGTGGCAACTCGGTCGGTGTTCCGGTGGAATTGCGTGGGACTGTGTTTGGGGTGATGCTGGTTTTCATGGCTACGCTCGCCATTGCCTATGTTTATGCCTGGCGTAAAGGGGTCTTCAAGTGGCGATGAAAGATGTTCCTGATAATGTTTTTATGACGAGTCTTGATGCAGCGGCCAGTTGGGCTCGGTCCAACAGTCTTTGGCCAATGCCGTTTGCGACAGCGTGTTGTGGCATCGAGTTGATGGCGACCGCTTCGTCCCGCTTCGATCTGGCTCGCTTCGGGGCCGAAGTGATGCGATTCAGTCCTCGGCAGTGCGATCTCATGATCGTGGCCGGACGTGTGGTGATGAAGATGCTGCCGGTGCTGCAGCGAATTTGGTTGCAGATGCCCGAGCCGAAGTGGTGTATCAGCATGGGCGCTTGTGCCTGTACGGGCGGGGTTTTTGATACGTACGCAGTGGTTCAGGGGGTTGATCGCTTTATCCCTGTGGACCTCTACGTTCCCGGCTGTCCTCCCCGTCCCGAGCAGCTCATGGCGGGAATCATCGCCTTGCAGGACAAGATCAAGCATGGCGGCACGTTGAATGGGACGGAATTTGGTAAACGGACGCAGCCGATGGGGCCAACTCCCTTTGACCTTGATGAATTGATTCGGATTCGCGAAGGAAATGAAAAGCTGATTGCACTGAGCTAGGCTTTTTGTTGACGGTCGGCTTACGATTCGGTTTGCGACAGACACAATTCCAGTTGGTTGATCATGATGACTATTGAAGATGCTTTAAAATTGAAGTTCAGCTGTGACGAATTGTCGTTCAGTCAATTCCGGGATAACCACCGCATCGGGGTTCCGGCCGAAAAGCTGTTTGACATTCTCGCGTTTCTGAAGAACGAGCATCACTTTGACATGCTGGTCGAACTGACTGCCGTGGACTACCTCGAATACGAAGGGGCTAAGGATCGGTTTGGTGTCGTTTACGTGCTGGTGAGTACCATGAATGGTGCGAGGCTGGTGATCAAGACGCACGTGAATGATCCTGAACCGTTGCTCCCTTCGGTCTATTCGCTGTGGAAATCGGCAGACTGGCTGGAACGCGAAGTTTACGACATGTTTGGGATTCGATTTTCGGGGCATCCTGATCTGCGGCGGATCCTGACTCCTGATGAGTTCACTGCCTATCCATTGCGAAAAGATTATCCCCTGAAGGGGCGTGGTGAACGACACAACTTTCCAGTGCTCACCCGTGCCGAAAGTTGAATTTTGTGCTGAGGACGCTGGGGCCTGAGGTTGCCGGGGCTAAAAATACTGGCAACAGTTTGATCTGCTGAAGTTCGTTACTGGTTTGTTTTATCAACACCCGTCCAAGAGACGATCATGCCTTTTGAAGTTTCCGATCTGGCTGAACTGGATGCTCCTGACAAGGAATATCTCTGGACGCTCAATTTTGGCCCGCAGCACCCAGCAACGCACACGACGCTGCGACTGGTGTTGACGCTGGATGGCGAAACCGTCGTGAATGCCGTACCGCATATCGGTTACCTGCATTCCGGGTTTGAAAAATTGGGTGAGCATCTCGACTTCAACCAGTACGTCACCATCGTCGACCGCATGAATTATATTTCGCCGTTGCACAACGAAATCTCCTGGCATCACGCCGTGGAAAAACTGCTGGGGATCGAACTGACTCCCCGCTGTAAATATCTCCGTACGATTCTGGCGGAATTGATGCGGATTCAGGATCACCTGTTGAACACCGGGACCTGTGCACTCGACTTGGGTGGCTTCACTGCGTTCCTCTACTTTTTCCAGCAGCGTGAGCTGATCTACGATATCGTGGAAACGGCCTCGGGACAGCGATTTCACACCAGCTATACCCGTGTTGGTGGAGTTGCCTTTGATGTGAATAACGCCTGGGTGGACAAAGTTCGCAGCTTTGTCAAAGGTTTCGCGGCGGTCCATGCAGAAGTTCATCGGCTACTGACTCGAAATCGAATTTTCATCGATCGCTTGAAGGGAATCGGTTATCTGAGCCCCGAAGATTGCATTAACATGGGTGTCACCGGGCCGTTGGCACGTGCCAGCGGTGTGCTGCGAGACCTGCGTAAAGACGAACCGTATCTGGCGTATGGCGATCTCGATTTCAAGATCGTCGCGGCCAAAGAAGGGGATTGTTATGCAAGATATCTCGTTCGCATGCAGGAAATGGTCGAAAGCATCAAGATCATCGAGCAGTGCATCGAGAATATCCCCGAGGGCCCTGTCAACGTTGACGCGGGAAGTAAAGCGGTGATCCCTGCCAAGCCCTCTGTTTACCGCAGTATCGAGGGGTTGATTCAACACTTTGAAGTCATGATGCCAAATCGCGGATTTCCGACGCCGAAGGAAGAAATCTATGCGGCGACGGAATCGCCGAACGGTGAGTTGGGCTATTACATCGTTGGCGACGGAAGTCCTCGTGCGTATCGGGCGCGGACTCGACCTCCAAGCTACGTCCATTTTGCCTTGTTTCCGCATTTGATCAAGAATCATCAGTTGAGTGATGTCGTCGCCGTTTTGGGAAGTTTAAATGTGATTGCAGCAGAATTGGATCGTTGACACGAAATGGAATGATCGTTGGATTGAGGAACAGCAGGCGGGATCGAGGGTCCTTGCCGAATGACCGGTGAATGGTATTGCGAGGGAATTCGCCCTAACCGGGATCCGGTTCTGCCACTGAAAACTGAAAACTGAAAACTGAAAACTGAAAACTGTTCAACCTAGTCTCGAAATGAGAGAACCGATGGCCGTCTTGAATGAGGAACTGCGAGACCAGATTCGGGCGCTGTTTCCTAATTACCCGAATAAACGAGCGGTCGTGCTTCCCGCACTGCATCTTGTACAGGATGCACAGCGGTATGTTTCGATTGAGGCGGTGCGTGAAATTGCCGAATTGCTGGAGCTGCATCCTTCAGAAGTCCACGACACCATGTCGTTTTACGAGTTTTTCAAAGACGAGAAACACAAGCTGGGGAAGCATCGCGTCTGGGTCTGTCGCAGCATCAGCTGCATGCTGCGGGGTGGTGAAGAATTGCTGCAGCACATGTGTGAAAAGTTGCATGTACACCCCGGTCAGACCTCTGCGGACGGTAAAGTCACGATGGAATTTGCAGAATGTTTGGGTGCATGTGATGGTGCCCCCTGCGTTCTGGTTGATGACGAAGCACACATGAACATCACGCCTGAAAAAGCGGATGAACTTTTGAAATCCCTGTGAAAACAGATCGAAACCATGTCTACTTTTGAACCTACACTTCTGGCGAGAATCGGCAAACCCGATTGTCAGCTGCTGGAAACCTATCAACGCGACGGTGGCTACGAGGGCTTTAAAAAAGCTCTGGGAATGGCCCCCGTTGACGTGGTCAACCTTGTCAAAGATTCGGGACTGCGTGGACGAGGGGGAGCGGGTTTCCCCACCGGCTTGAAGTGGACGTTTCTTCCCAAGGATCATTCCGGGCCGATTTATCTGGCGATCAACGCCGATGAATCCGAACCCGCCACCTTCAACAACCGAATCCTGATGGAGATGGATCCGCATCAGGTGCTCGAAGGGATCGCAATCAGTTGTTATGCGATCAAATCGCAAAAGGCGTACATCTACCTCCGCTACGAGTACGGCCGAAGCTATCGTGCCCTGAAAAAGGCGATTGAGGAATGCTATGCTGCGGGTTTGTTCGGCAAGAATATTCACGGCAGCGGATTTGATCTCGATGTGGTGCTGCATCGTGGTGCTGCCGCCTACATCTGTGGCGAAGAGACTGGTCTGATCGAAAGCCTTGAAGGAAAACGAGCTTGGCCACGAATCAAGCCCCCCTTTCCGGCCATCGAAGGACTGTTCCGCAAGCCGACCATCGTCAACAACATCGAGACCATGGCGTGTGTCAAACAAATTCTCGATCGGGGAGCAGATTGGTTTAAGAGCATGGGTGTCCCGCCGGATCCGAAAAATCCGCGCGATGCTGGCAGCTATGGACCGAAGCTCTACTGCATCAGCGGTCATGTCAACAAGCCAGGTTGCGTGGAATTGCCGATGGGGGTTACCGTACGGGAACTCATTGATGAGCATGGGGGTGGGGTCTGGAAGGGCCGAAAGGCGAAAGCCGTTGTTCCTGGCGGGATCAGCATGGGCTTTTTGTCTGCCGATGAACTGGATCTGCCACTCGACTTTAATGGCCCCGGTAAAGCCGGTTGTCTCGGTTTGGGGACGGCCGCAATCACCGTGATTGACGACCAGACCAGTATGGTCGATGTGCTGTTCAACTGTGCTCGCTTTTTTGCCCATGAATCGTGTGGCCAGTGTACCCCCTGTCGAGAAGGGACCGCCTGGATGCACAAGATCCTGACCCGAATTCGGCTGGGTGAAGGTCAACTCCGTGACCTCGATCTGCTGAACGAAGTTGCCAGTTCGATGGGGATTATCCCTGGTACGACGATCTGCGGACTGTCTGACGGAGCGGCCTGGCCGATCAAGAATGCGATCAAAAAGTTCCGCAGCGAGTTTGAAGAATATATTCAGACCGGCCGCAAGTCGGTCAAACCGTCTGAAGCCTTGATGGTGGCCCACTGAGGTTGGTCATCAAAGATCCCTGATTTCCGATTCGACGCGGCTGAGTTTTATTTTCACTATCGAATAACTACTGATTTCCCATGCCAACAGTCATCGTAAACAACAAGCCGATCGAAATCGGAGCTTCCGAAAAGCTAAACTGCATTCAGGCAGCAGAGCGAGCCGGGGATCAGATTCCGAGCTATTGCTGGCACCACGATTTGTCGGTCGTGGCCAGTTGCCGTATGTGTCTGGTCGAAGTCGGTGACAAAAAGCCCGACGGCACGATCGTCATGCAGCCCAAACTGCTTCCCGGCTGTCAGACTCCGGTCAAAGACGGAACGGTGATCATCTCGAATAGCGAAAAGGTGCTTGCCGCACAGAAGGGGACACTCGAGTTTCTGCTCCTCAATCACCCGCTCGATTGCCCGGTCTGTGACCAGGCGGGTGAATGCGGCCTGCAGGATTTTAGCTACAAATACGGTCGCGGTTACAGCCGGTTACAAGAACCCAAGAATATCAAGCCCGATAAGGATCATATCGGCGATCAGATCACGTTATTCACCGATCGCTGTATCATGTGTACCCGATGCGTCCGATTCACCCGCGAGATCAGCGGTACTGCGGAACTGCAGGTGATCAGCCGCGGAACGCACGAAGAAATCGACATTTTCCCCGGCGATCCTTGCAACAACAAACTTGCCGGAAATGTGGTTGATCTTTGCCCGGTCGGTGCTCTGTGCAGCAAGGATTTTCTGTACAAGCAACGCGTCTGGTGGCTCAAATCCAAGAACAGCGTCTGTCCGGGTTGCAGCACTGGTTGCAGTATCACGGTCGACCAGAATGAAGATGTGCTCTATCGCCTGAAGCCGCGTGAAAATCCTGCGGCTCAAGGAAGCTTTATGTGCGATGAGGGACGGTTTGGGTGGAAGTATGTCCAATCGGATCGACGTCTGACATCGCCGATCGCTCGTTCCAAAGGGGAGACGATCGCCCAGGATTGGGAGTCGGTGCTGGCGTCACTTGAGACCGCAGTGAAAGCGACCGCCACACAGAAAACGGGTCAATTTGCGGTCGTGATTTCTCCGTGGGCGACAGTCGAAGAGGCTTATTTACTGGCGAAATTCGCCAGAAAGGCCAATCCGAATGCAAAACTGGCTTTGGGAAATGTGCGTGTCGACGGGGAAGATGATCTCTATCCGAAAGACGTCCACGGGAAACCCGCACTGCCGACCAAGTTTACGATTCGAGCGGAAAAATGTCCGAATCGACAAGGGGTTGAGGCGGTCCTGAGTCACTTTGCGGGTGGGGTCGTGGCCTTCTTAACGATCCTGGATCAGATCCAAAAAGGGGAAGTTGATTCGCTGTATGTGCTGGGAGGGGATCCCGAGGGCTGGATTCGGGACGAGGATCTCGCGACACTCGATAAATTGAAGCTCTTAGTGGTGCAAGATCTGCTCGCGTCTCCGGCCAGTGCCAAGGCCCAGTTCGTGCTGCCAGGTTCCGCTTGGGCGGAAAAAGAGGGAACATTTATCAACCACAAGGGACTCGCCCAGGCGATCCATCGTGGGTTGCGGGGGCCAGAAGGATCACGTCCTGATGGTCGGATTTTGTTCGAATTGCTAGGTCGTGGCGGATTGTTCCATGCGGCCTCGTTGCGTCAGGAAATTGCGAAGGAAATTCCGGCATTGGCAGCAATCGGTGCGGGAGATCTGGGAGAACATGGGGTGTTGCTGAGTTCGGCAAAAACCGAAGTCGGATCGAGCCCTGTGGTGATGGCCTGAAGTGGGTGACGAAGGCCTGTCGGGAAATCTGAGGCCGAGGAATGAAGAACTGATATTTCATCGGTTCACTGGAAGGGTACTGAAAGAAACAAAGATTGCCGTCGCGATTTGACGGCATGAAGTGGTTTAAGCGACGAAATGACAAACCGTTGTCCTTCGTGACTTTTTTTACGAAATCCCTCACACCAGCCCGGTGAAATGCTTGGCGGGGGCGAGGGAGGAAAAATGACCTGAGACATGCTTGAACAAATCATCAACTGGTTTCCCGAATGGGCTCGTCCGTTCATCATGCCGATGCTCACGATTGTGATCGTGCTGCAGGTGAATCTGGGGGTCTGTTCGTATTTGATTTTGCTGGAACGAAAACTTTCGGCTTGGATGCAAGACCGCATCGGTCCTAACCGAGTCGGTCCGTGGGGTTTACTGCAGCCCTTGGCAGACATGCTAAAACTGCTGATGAAGGAGGATGTGATCCCAGGTCATGTCAATAAGTTCCTATATGTCCTTGCCCCTGGCATTTCGGTTTTTACCACGATGCTGGCGTTTGCGGTCGTCCCCTTCGGGCCTGTTCCGAGTAATCTGAGTGCTACCGATGGTCAATTTCCGTATATCATTGCACCGGGAATCGACCTGGGGATGGTCTTTATCTTCGCCGTGGGAAGTCTGGCCGTGTACGGGATTATCCTGGGTGGTTGGGCCTCGAACAACAAATACAGTGCTCTCGGTGCGATGCGTGCCAGTGCTCAGGTCGTCAGTTATGAAATCCCACTCGGAATGTCCGTGATTGGTCTGGCCCTGTTAACGGGCTCGATGAGTATCGAAAAGATCTTGCTGCATCAGGCGAACGCGGGAATTTGGGGTTGGAACATCTGGTTCCAACCGCTCGCCTGTGTGATTTTCTTCGCGGCGGCCATGGCCGAAGCACAGCGATTACCATTCGATCTTTCCGAATGTGAACAGGAATTGGTCGGCGGTTGGCATACCGAATACAGCGGAATGAAGTGGGCTTTATTTTTCCTCGGTGAATACACTCACGTCATCACGATCAGTTTTTTGACGAGTATTCTGTTCTTCGGCGGCTGGCATTTTCCGGGGATTGCCGAGTCTGGTAGCAACTATCTCGGTTCGACACTGGTGAAGATGCTGGTGCTGATGACCAAATCATTTGCCTTCATTGTCGTGATTCAGATGTTGCGATGGACGATTCCCCGCTTTCGCTTTGACCAGTTAATGGGCCTTGCCTGGAAAGTTCTGATTCCGCTGGCAACACTGAATGTGGTCTGCGTAATGATCGTCAAACAGTTTCATTTGAATGTCTGGTGGTTATTGCCGATGTCCGCATTACTTTGTCTCGGGGCGGGTCTGATCGGAACGCAGGCGAAACGCCCGTTTTTGCGTCGAGCCACACCCCCTGTTGATAAGCCGCATGGGCATCATGCTCCTGCACATGCCCATTGAAACTCAGCGAACGTTTTACCCCGAATGACACTTCCCTGAGAGACATCGGGTCACAGGGGCATCATCAGAATACTACCGGCCCTGCCGGATGCGGAGATCACGAGGACCCATCATGCCAATTGATGCAAATGAAGTTGAGTGGGTAGAAGAACCAGCGATGAACTTCTGGGAGTCGAGTTATCTTCCCGCAGTTTTTGACGGGTTACTGACCACGGGACAGCACGTCGCGAACTTTGCTCCGATCACCGAGTATTATCCTGAACAAAAGCCGACGCTGCCTACCCATTACCGTGGGGTGCATCGGCTGAATCGGGATGATAAGGGCCGCGTGAAGTGCGTGGCCTGTATGATGTGTGCGACCGCCTGTCCTGCACATTGCATTGATATCGTTGCCCAGGATGCTCCGAAAGACGATCCTCTGTGGGCTGATCGGGACAAATTTCCGAAGTCATTTGTGATTGATGAACTGAAATGCATTTACTGCGGTATGTGCGAAGAAGCTTGTCCGGTTGATTCGATTGAATTGACCAGTATTTTTGACCTGACGGGAATGACCCGAAAAGAAATGCTGTTTGATAAGGAAAAACTATTGAGTGTGTTTGATCAGACGAAGGATTCTGGCAAGGATCCCGTCCGGACACACAAAGGAAAAATCGGTCACGCCAGTGACTTCACCGAATTGCACACGCTGGGACCAGCGACTTCGGTGCGGGGTGACGACCGGGCCGCAAAGTCGGTTTCGGCCGGCGTGATTGAATAATGGAAAGAGGGTTGATCGCGATGGAATGGACTGAGGAAAACGGACTGCTGCTGATCCCGTTGGGGTTGGGCTGGTTGGCCGTTTGGTTATTGATGCCATCCGAACGGAAACGCCCCCGAATCCTCGGTGGTCTCGCCGGATTGGCGGCAATCCTGATCATGCAAATGATGCTGCTTCCACCAGCGGGAGACTTCGTGCGCAATGGGCTGTTCTTCTTGTTTGCTGCGGGAAGTGTAATCAGTGCGGCACTGATGATTACCGATCGAAATCCAGTCTATTCCGCTCTGTGGTTTGCCTTGGTGACGTTATCGGTTTGTGGATTGTTCCTGCTGAACAGTGCTCCGTTCCTCGCCGCTGCGACGATTATCGTCTATGCGGGGGCGATCATCGTCACCTTCCTGTTCGTGATCATGCTGGCTCAACAATCGGGAACCATCGGAAACTATGATCAGCAGCCACTGCAGCCGGCGATGGCTTCCCTGGGGGCTTTCATTCTGCTGGGTGCCTTGTTATTCACCTTACAGGAATGGGGCCACATCGGCAGGCCAGACGCGAGTCAGCATGCCATGCCGGGTCAGTTCATTACCGTTCCTGCGGAACTTCAGCCGAATCCTCTCAGTCAGCCTCCCGCCGATAACCCACACGAAATCGGCTCGCTCCGCGTGCTGGGACGTTCGCTGTTTGGTGATTATTTGTTTGCAGTGGAATTGGCGGGAACGGTTTTATTAATTGCCACAATTGGTGCGATCGCGATTGCACCACGGAGGTCACAAGGAACACTATGACCCAAGTTTCGGAGATGACCGCTACCGCTTTGGAGAGTCAGCTGATCGTCGGCGCGACCTTGTTCGTATTGGGCGTGATCGGTTTTTTAACGCGCCGCAATTTGATTCTGATCATGCTTTCGGCCGAGCTGATGCTGCATGGTGTTTCGATTAATTTGACGGCGTTCAGTCGCTATCACGGCAACCCACAGGGACAAGTCTTCACGATCTTTGTGTTGACGATCGCTGCCTGTGAAGCGGGCCTGGGGCTGTCGCTGATCCTGTCGCTGTATCAACGACGCAAGTCGCTCGATGTGCTGCTCTGGGGTAAGCTGGGTGAAGACGACTTGCCGGTCTTTACCAGCCCGTCGAACCCGACGGTAAACGTTCCGGTTGATCCGAATGCGGAATACCCGCATCTGTCACCATCCGGACGCATGCCCAAAACGCAGCCGACAACACCGACGAAAACCTGATGATAAATTAACTGAGCTGGTTCGGGTGCAATGAAATTGCACCCGAACCAGCTCGATGAAAAATGCCCTAGGCCTGACCGCCTGGGGCTTGGTCCAAGATTGAATGTGCGAACGCAAACGCGGAGTTGACCGTGACTGACTGGTTACAAGAAAACGTGCTCTGGCTGATCCCCGCCGCCCCGCTGCTGGCGTGTCTGTGGATCGTGTTGGTAGGACATGTCATCCGTCGCCAATACGCTCATCGCCCCCTGGTGATCGGGCTCGCGGTTGCATTGGCCGCATCGCTGTACTTGCTCACCGTCGTCGTGCCTCATGGTTTCGGGCATGAGCATGAACCGAGTCACTCGGTTGTCACTACGGTGTATCAGTGGATTCAGATTGGCACGATTGATATTCCTGTCAAACTGCGTGCTGATGCCATGTCAGCTTTGATGTTGACCATGGTGACATCGGTCAGTTTGCTTGTCGCCATTTTTGCCAGCAGCTATATGAAGGGGGATCCTGGCTATCCCCGCTTCTTTGCGGCGATGGCATTGTTCGTGTTTTCGATGTGTATGTTGGTGCTTGCGGGAAATTTTTTATTACTG
>Ga0114978_10000545_pt1 | contig 32104 bp, 21 predicted proteins | sample S_140212_EF_Meta_FD_87027 | JGI IMG/M metagenome (GOLD analysis project Ga0114978, IMG submission 87027) | Freshwater microbial communities from Lake Simoncouche, Canada to study carbon cycling - S_140212_EF_MetaG | ecosystem: Environmental > Aquatic > Freshwater > Lake | place: Lake...
AAGCTGCTACGCCAGGCCAAGGGGTCAGGCCGTTACTAAATCCACCTGATACCAAATCCGCACATTATCTACGCGTTTGGTATCAGCACCTGACCAGTAACGGCCTGACCCCGTGTTCGGCCTCGGCCTGAGCCATATTCGGCTAATCAAGCCAGGCCGCCGCCAATAGCAAAGGCCTGGCAGGCAAGATCACTCAGATTGGCCGTGCGGATCCTCATCTTCTCAAGCGTCCACCGACCCATGGCAAGGTCAGTCAGAGGCGGATTGATGACGGGCTGCAGATTGTTCGAGCCATCGCGGTAGGTGACCTGGACATTACCGATAGACTGATGCGCCGGAGTATTGCCCTGCACGATATAAGATAGGTGGATCTCGCTGACCTTCGGAACGATGGGTCCGGTCGGCGTAGCCTGATAGCGGTCGATTGTAGCAAAGAATGCGCGCCAACGGTATTTCTGGAGATCCTTAGGACTCAAGGTCATTGCGCCGAGCGTTGCCGTAATCTGCTCATTTACTGGAACCTTATAGCCGGGGTCTGAAATCATGCCACGCATCACGGCGAGCACTTCGGACCATTCTTGCCCCTGACTGCAAAGTTCCATGAGCTTAAGAGCTGCACGCTGGAAGCCATGCTCCAAGGAGTTAGTAACCTGGTCGCCTACTGAACAGCGATGCATAGCGGATTCGCAGATCCGGGTGATGTCTTGGACGCAGGATCGTCGGGTGACAGGATCTTCGAGTTTCTTGGCAATGAAGGCAGCCAGCAAAAGTGGTCGGCAGATCTTCGCATTAAGGATGCGCAGCCCACGCAGGAAGCCATAGTTACCTTCCGCAGCGCACAGGTCCTTGTAGGACTCGAAACCGAACTCGAGGTCATTGCAGAAGGTATTAACGCGATCCGGGTGAGAGATTCCTGCCTCCGGATGATCCGCAGGGAGACGGGCAGCAAGGTCCTTGCGGAACCAATCCTTATAATAGGTGTAGACCTTCGACTTACCAATGAAGACGCGCTGGGCGTTCCAATAGTAGCGCAGGAAATCAATTCTGTCCGATGAATCATCGATCCGCCTGGCGAAGGCGTTCCAAGTACGTGTCACCTTGTCCTGGGCGCTCGCACTACCCCGAGCTTCTAGGAAAAGCGCGTTCTTGATAAGGTCGTCGGGATTAAGTTTCGCTCCACGGGCGTTCAGGGTCTCAAAAAGCTTGATCGCATAATCCTCATCGTCGGTCCGGATCGAGACGAAAACGAGTTTTTCGGTCATGATGTGATACAGCAGCCGGAGGGCGGCAGCTAGGTCGAAGCCGGCTTGCTCAGCACCATCGAGAACTTCTTCCAGCTTTACTCGGAGCGAGATGTAGGCCGACGGCAAGGCGCGGGTGCGCAACGCCTCGGGAACGGCATTACCGTCGAGATGATCGACGTCGGTCCGTCCGTCGCGCACGTTGAGGATTGCCTGATAGGCGCCAAGGTCTTCCGGCTTCAGCTGTAGGCGGCATTCGCCAGCGGCGTTGGCCAAATCGGCCGCCCCACGGACGACCAAGTCGGCCAGGTCGGCGTGCTGCTGGCGCAAGCCGTTCATCCGGCGTAAGATGATGGCGTAGAGCATCGTCAGCGTCGTCAAACGTTGCTGACCATCGAGTAACATCCGGCGCGTCTCGCCGTCACCGCAAAGAACGACCGTACCCATGAAATAATCACGGAAACCCGTGAGCTGGCCCCGGGAAGAACGGAGCTTATCCCATGCGAATTCTTCGAAGAGATCTAGAAAGAGATTCTCGATGTGCTCGTCCGTCCATTCGTAGTCACGCTGGAACCAGGGGACCAGAAGATCACCGCTTTCCCGGAGGACCTGCGGAAGTTTATAATCGTTGGAATAGAGGCTCATGGGGCGAAGCTAGACCCACTATGCCAGACCGCCGGCCCAGATCAATCCGACAGGCACAGTTTTATACAGTAATATGAACAACTCTTGTGAAATCATCATAGGGTCAGGCCGTACCCACCTACCAACTGAACACAAAATCCCCCCTTTCAGCCGAATTCAGGCTTAGTCCCTAAATGGTACGGCCTGACCCCGTGTTCAGCCCAATGCACCTACCCGAGGCGCTATCAATTCGCCCCCTTAGAACGGTTGCACTTAACACACAAAAGCTGCGCGTTATTGATATCCGTTTCACCGCCCTTGGAATGAGGCTCAATGTGATCAACTTCGGAGTTTTTCGCAGTAATCTTACAATTACAATTGGCACATTTACCACCTTGCTTGGTGAGTAGAATGGACAAGACAGATTTATCAAAACGACGTTCTGGATCGATAGGCTTCAGATTCAGACTCAGGAGCTTATTGATATAAAACTTCTTCCTCCACTTGAGATGATCTACACGGTCGGATCGGGCCGCAGCAGTCAGCTTGGCAAGGTCTTCTTCGTAATCCGCATGCTGGGTATTGAGTTTATCGTTCTTTTGACGTCTTTCGTCGATCTGTGACAAAAGCTTACCTACATCCTTTTCACGATCCTTGAAAGAGTACTTCTCCATCATCTCGACCGTGGCTGAAGTAACGCTCAGAGCGGAATACTTCTTGAAGTAAGGATTACCAGGCATGGACTTAGCCAAGAAGTTCATCGCACGCTTGATTGCCTGCACCCTTTTGTCGCCAGGAGTAAGATCCTTGTTGGTCTTATAGGTCTTCGCAATCGCAGCAGCCTTCAGGCCCTGCGTCTCTCCTTCAAAAACCAGGTGTAGTATTTTTGCGGCCGCATCTTCGTAGCCGTAACGCGAATCAGAAATCTGCGAACACTCGGAGAAGAAACGGGATTCCGCGAGTTCTGCGACCACAGTAGCGACACCACCAGTCAGCGCCCTGCGCTTCTCAGCAGGGTTCAAAGGAGTACCCTTCTGAAGCCGTTGGAAAATATCGCGGATGACGTCATCTGTCCATCGATCGCCGGTAAGTTCTACGATGTGTAGCTCGAATTCGTTGATAGAGTTCTTAACCTTCGGGGGAAGCTGTGCGAACTTCTTTCCAGCAAACTCCCCCTCATACCCTGAGGTCGATAAGGTAAACTTTCCTTTCACAAACTCGTCAAGAGTACGGAGGCGTTGCTGGCCGTCCACCACGTCGTAGGTGTCGTCTTTTTGCTTAAGCATGTAGAGCTTAGGAATGTCGTAACCCCTGATGAGGGTATCGATCAGATAAACCTTCTGCTCGTTCTTCCAGACGGATCCTCGTTGATAATCAGGGTTCAGGTTGATCGTGCCATGCTCCAGCCAACTCATCACGGCAGAAACCGACATATTTAGAACTTCTTTATCCAACACTTTGCTGAATGTAGTCATAGGTGCAGGATCTCCAAGGGGTCCGCGCGATCAAGCGGATTGAGTGTTTTTATATAAAAATATAAATGCGTTAGTCCCGACACCTTATGCTTCATGCTTAACTTTAAGGGGTAAACCGCGTTCAGCCTAACGGCAACAAAGCCCAAGCATCCAAGGAATTCGCACGAACTCGGTTTAGATAGCCTAGATCAGCGCGCAAACCCAGCGAACTAAGGCCTGCGGCCTGGTCAAGCTATCGGTGACACCGATTCGTTCGCCTCAGGCGTCTTCGTAGCAATAAGAGCCTGACCGAGGATAGAATCGAGATTGAAACCAGCCAATCCGCCCTCGGTTACTGGCACCCATGCGAGATGGATTGGTGAATCCAGATTCGTAAAAGACAGAACCTCTGCACTCGCAGGTTGCAGGGAGGGATAAAGCAATCCGACCAGAGGATAAGAAGCTTTGCCGTCTTTACGCTTAGAAGTCGCATAAGCCAGCATCTGGTAAGCGTCGTCCTTTTTCACGTTCTTATAGTTCTGCTCCTCATCATCGCCGTCAGCCTTGGACTTGCGATCCGATTCAGGCACATAGCTCTTCCACTTGGTATCAAGTACAGCCAGCACTGCGTCGTCAGGCCCGATGATCATGATGTCCGGCTTAAGCCTGAATCTTCCGGTCTTACCGTCTTCTTCATGGGCAAGATAAGAGTTGTATCCGCTATGACCACGCGTCCTCTCTTCGCTATTATCAAATCTGCCTTGGGTGACAACGCGACAGCCGGGATAATATTTTCCGACATAGGCTTCGACCTTCTTGGCTATCGCAGCCTCGTAGACGGTCGACATATCCCAGACCATCGTAAACCCAGGACGCACCTTGCCAGGCTCTGAAGTCCTGACGAATGGTTGGTTGCCCCTGATGATGTTCTTCGAGAAGTCGACCAGGTCCGTGTACCTCGATTCCAGCCTTGAAGGCTTTACCGAAGATACCTCGGAATAAGAATACCTAGAATCCCCTACGTGGACCATCCTATCGAGGAGACCGAGCCCTAAGTTGATGACCTTGGGGCTGAAGGCATAAAAGTCAGGGTGCCTGACCAGGATAGTCACGGCCTGCTTCATGATCCTGTTGAGAACGGTGTCTTCCGTGAACTCTTCATAGACGCACGGCAATGCATGCGGCCGGCGGCAATAGTTCAAGGGTAGCGCGACGAGATCGAGACGCCCCCTTACGGCAGGAAGGCAATCACGGCGCTCCTGATACGAACGGCGCAGCCCGAAGTTAAGTTCACCGTTCAGCTTCTTGAAAAAACTCTCGGCCATGTACTCCAGCAGCTTCCTGTCATGACCAGCCTGCATATCGAAGCTGCGAGACGAATAATGGAAATCTTCGGCTAGGGCGATCATCCCGCGCAGGTCAGCCTCGCCGGCTCCTGGGGATTTGCTCCCGTAGCGTTCGACCTTTGGAAGAATCTCGAAGCTGAGCTGACCTACGGTGACCAGCCCAACGTATTGTCCTAATTTAATTCGCCTCCCCTTACGGTCGATCTTGGCCCATTTCGCCGAATTGATTCCCAGGCATTCGACTTCTGCAAGATCCTCGATCGCCTCAGCCTCCGCGAGGGTGACGCCGCTGGTCTCGACGCAACCTTCCAGCCTAGCATCAATGATAGGAATGTAGTCGTTCTCAAATACCTTCGGGGCGAATTTGATCATTAACTCTTGGGTGAGAACGACTCTAAGAAGGCATTCAATTCACCGCCCGAAAGCCGGCGCTGCAACACCCCACCCTTTTCGAGTACAAGCTTATGGGCACCCTCTCCGATAACTGACTTAAGACTATCCGGCTGGTCCCAGAACCACTCGCGTAACAAGGGGATTACCTTGTTGTTAAGCACACGGGCCAACTCTTCGTCGTTCGAAATCGGATTACCCTCAGAATCCATGAACCAAGCATGCCCGACCAGCGAACCCGGGTCAGACAGCGCCTTCAGCAGACGAGCGTTCAGTTCGGAGAGAAACACCTCCAACCTACCACCCAATATCTCGGGCTGAGGCATGAAGTCTTCGAAATCAAAACGGCGACGCATCGCCGAATCAAGCCGCTGAACCGAACGGTCCGCGGTATTCAGTGTACCAATTATATAAAGATTGGGAGGAAGGTAAAAACGAGGGGCATCCGACTTCTCGTAGAGCAAGCGGGCGGACATACCCACGGCATGTCCTGAAACGCCACGCTTATCTTCCTCGATGAGGGTGATAAGCTCTCCGAAGATCTTGGAGACATTGCCGCGATTGATTTCGTCGATGATCAGGACGTACGGAACTGGCCCAGAGCCGGAACGATAGCTTGCCGCAGCAGCATCAGCAATCCGTCGCAACGGGCCCTTGAAGAACTCGAACGACATGGCGCCAGACTGCTCCCTAGGTCGAATGCCTTGGACGAAGTCCGAGTAATCGTACGACTGGTGGAACGTTATGAATTCGATACGCCCGTCCTTGATTAGTTCCTGATACTGATTGATCCATTTCTGCCGCTCTTCCTTACCCTTGAGACCGGGCGCCACCCAAGCATCATTCATACTATTACATGATTTGACGGCCTCGTTAACCGTGTTGTAAGTCTTACCAGTCCCGGGTGGTCCACATAGAATGCGATTAAGCGGCCACTTTTTCTTGAAATTTTCGATCGGGTGTAAGCTCGAAGATTCATCAGCAATCTCAGCCTTATCCTCATCAATCGATTCTCCGATTTGGGCGAGAAGTGTGGAATTTTCAGTAATGTCGTAGACCATTTCCGTTTCCAGGCCAGAGCCTTCCGCTGCAATTCCGGTAAAATCCTCCCAAGCCACAGTTATTGAATAAATCACACTGTCTTTCTGGGTTTTCGAGTCTTTCGACTTCACCATGGAAAAACCGCCTAACAGCGTGCCCTTAGCCACAATATTAGAACCACGCTCAGGCTTAACAGGAATGAGGGGCGAATTCTTTTCCGCGAGCATGACGATTCTGTCGCCCTTCTTCATCTCCCAACACAACGGCCACACCTGGATTCCCCATCTCGGCGCGCCAGCTGATGCCATTTCTTTCCTGAAGTCATCTTTGCGACCTTCAAATTCCCTCGGATCAACACCATCCCCGAAAAGATGGAGCTCCCAAACGCCGCCCTTGATAAGTCTAGAAATCTCCGCTGCGCCGTTACCTTTTGTCTTAACTAACCAAGAACGACGAGATTTTGCATCTTTATTCAGTTTTTCCATCAAAAGACCATGATGTTGATTTATTGTAAATCAACATAGTTGTATTTATTTAGTCATCTAAGACCAGACCAGAGAGAAACGGAATAATTCCGAATTCACATTAGCCTGTGACCAAAACCAAGGCCTCAGCCTGTCCAAGCACATAAAGGGCGTATTTTGCGCGAGACATGCCGACGTAGGCCCGGCGGCGGTCGCGGGGGCTGTCGAGTTTGTCTAGGTCGGTGAGGACGACGACATGGCTCTCCATGCCCTTGAACTTGAAGACGGTGGAGGTCCGGATGGTCCCTTCTTCGTAGGGCTTGGAGGGATTGAAGGGCACGGCCTTGAGGCCGGCCAACTCGGCGGCACCGGCATAGGACTCCTTCCCTGCCCCACGTAGGCTCAGGATGACGATGTCCTTGGGCAGGTGCTTCGGGAGGACGTGCTTGGCTAGCACGAGGTTGAGCAGCTCCAGCTCCCGGCCGGGCGGGTACGGGGCGCTGACCACCGCAGGACCCGGGATACCCGAGGTCTCGATGTCCGTCCGGCCGATGACCTTGGCCACGGCTCGCCCGATCTGGTCGGTATTCCGCCAGTTATGTACCATCAAGGCCTCAGCCCCGGCCTCTAAGGCCTGCAAATACTCCAAATGACCACCAGAGGGTGGATGAGGGGCATCCGGGCTAAGTATCTGGTCCATGTCCTCGAACCAGCGCCAGCGGCCCTTGGAGAGGCCGCCCTTTAGGAGGGCATCCATCAGGGCGAGCTTATCGCCGTCGTCACGGAAGTCCTGACCCTCGTCTACCACAAGGAGGTCAAACTTACACTCCTCGGGGAGACTACGGGCGGCAGCTAGGGCATCCCTGACCCGCTGGTGGAAGTAATTAGGGTCGGTAGCGGTCTGGTCCCCAGCGTTACCGATCAGCCGATCGCAGTGAGAGTAGAAGGACCCAGCATCAATCCCAGGCACCCCCTCAGCTTTGGAGACATCGGCGAGGAAAGACCCAAGGTGGCGGTTAAAGCACATCAGGCCAATCCGCGAATCGGGACGGGCCTTGAGTTCACGACGGCAGGTCTCGAAGGCCAGCAACGTCTTGCCCGAGCCGGGACCGCCCGTGACACGCAGACGCGGGTTACGGTCCATCATGTTCAGCGAACGCATCTGCTCGGCGGAAAGCTTCAGCAGCTGCTTGTCCATCTCGTCGGACGACAGGCTGGGAATCAGACGCAGGTCTGGTCGTAGCAACTGGATTATCTCAGCTATGAGCTCTGGGCTCATCAGCGCGGGTTCGTCCTTATCGGGGAACTTATCCTTGTACATCTGGGCCGAGACGGCGATCTGGCGTTCGACAATATCGAGCATCGAAGTCGCCTCCAGTTCGGTCTTACCGATGATACGGCGCGGGTCGCCCTCGATCGTCGGGACCTCCAAGTCCACGTCGGGCAGGATGATAGCGTAACCGAACAGGGACTTATAGCCTAGGGAGCCAGGACCGAATTGGTCCTTCAGGTAATTGTAGATGTCGAACGAGTTGAAGCGGGCCTGATGGAAAGGAGGCGTGATTACATGCTTGCCGGTCTTGTTGGTCGTAGACCATACGCCCTCGATGCACTCGATACCGCCGCCCTTCACTTCCAGCACCAGGCGGCACTTAGGATGTAGTAGCACGAAGTCGGACTCCACATCGGAGCCCGGCCGCTTACCCATGATATTCAGCGAGTGCAGCAGTATGTAGTCATCGGGCAGCTCTCGGCGCAGGCGCTCGAACAAGCGTGCCTCCGACTTCACATGAAGTCGCTGAGGAATCGTATCGGGGATGCATCGAGCCATGGCCATGAATGAGTCTTTGAGACAATTCAGGCAAGGCTTAGACGGATACCCCCACCCCTCCCGACATAGTTAATAGAAGATTATTCACTTAACACCGGGTCAGTTTGGTAACTTATTAGGGACATGCACGAGAGCGCCCCGAGTAATAACCTTAACAATCTGGGAAAAGCCCCGATACCCCCTATTGATGATTGGGTCTTAGTGAGCGACCCATTCGAACTCCCAAAGGTCTATCGGCACAAGTGCACCCTGATCGAAATGAAGCCAGACGGAAAAGGCATTCATGTCTTTGTGTTGGAAAGAAAAGGCACTAACCTCGTAATTCTGAAGGATGACAACTTCGTGCCTTCAGCGGAGCTCTCCGTGCTAGTCGACGGGAATCCCCACATCTTAGGCGTAGCCAACCTAATTCCTAAAAATAACAGCGAAGGATTCCTCAATCTCGGCGAACCATCTAAAGCGTCACTACTTACGGATAATTCCTTAAAAAACCTAGAGACTATAACGCCTGATTTAAGCGAACTGCCGTACCGGCTCAAATACGTCAATGGCAAGTTCTACAGAGAGAAAGGAACCTTCGTTGAAACTAATTTCGATGACATGCCGCCTGATATCCGCGGGACGTTAGATGCCAGCAACATGAAAACCCTACATCAGGCGATCGCCCTTTCGGCTTATTTCAACCGTTAGAAATTTAATAAGTAAACGCCCCTTTAAAATGAATAGGCTCAAAGAGATGCTTTCTGCTGAGGCCTTTAGGATCATGCAGGAGAAGCTGTCGTCGATGAGCATCGAAGACTTCACGCGTGATCCGCGCCTCACGAGGATTTACCAGAGGTACCAGAAAGAGACGGGCGGAACGGTGGAAGACTTCGTCAACCTGTCAGACCGCTCCGGGCTGCCCAACTGGGGCGAGACTTCCGCAAGGCGCCTCGACATCGCTCTAGAGAAATTGCTTCTCCGTATCGATGCGCACCTGACGGCCCCGACGACGGAGCAGGCACACTGCGGACTACCGCCTTTGGACGACGATCTGGCCAATCGCCTAAGGAAAGTCGGGATGGACGCCATAACCCCCATCGTGCGCCTGAATAATTGCTATGCGGAGTCACTAGCCCTGAGCCTCTACGCATTCGCCTACAAGACAGACCGCATGGCAGGCCGTAATTGGGGCTTAAAATCAGAACGACAGTTCCTTGAAGCGCTCAACCAATACGTAAACACCGGCGACATCACCACAGACGAGGTATCCGAAGCCGGCCCTACACAAGGCATAGACCAAGACATCGAAGCTTTCCTGGAGATGGACGATGACGCGCTTCGTTACTTCTATGTCCGACATTTCGCCCAGATACAGAAAGCTATCCAAACAAATGGATTAGACAAGATGGTCGTATTGCAGATTGCGGCCGAGATGAACCTTAAGTGGCCTTACAAGTACCGAACGCGTCAACTGAAAGAGTTCCTCTTCGAAGACAAGGAGCAGATATTCCACACTCCGAAACTCGGCAAAAAGAAGATCAGAACCGTGATCCTATGCCTCATCTGGGCTGCTAAAGGGTCTTCGCGGAACATGGATAGGTTCAGTGAGATGTCCCCGGACGAACTCATGGAAGCCAGCCCCCTCTCTGCCAACGAAAAGCAGGCCCTCACCCTGCGTTTCCTCGGGGATGAGCCAAGGACGCTTGATCAAGCAGGCAGGACCATGAAAGTGACGCGTGAACGTGTCCGGCAGCACCAGAAGACGGCTGAGACGAAAATCCGCACGTTAGGGATCAATCAGTTCGCCAGGGACTGGCTTCGCCGGAACTCGTCCAAGATCTGGGCGATGTTGAGCGACGACGAGGGAGACACTGTCGATCCCAGCAGTCTCAAAGGTGGTATTCGTAAATGCGTACCCGGCGAAGTCCTCCTCGCGACCGTTCTGGCAGGATGGTCACTGGACGACGTTCTCAGCCTTGAGGGCGACCCGATAGACGACTGGTGGGCGAAGAAGACTAAGGATTGAAGCCAGCCTGCTGGGCCGACTCCCAAATCGAGATAGCCCACTTGACCTGGGCGGCCGTAAAATCCTGCTTCTTCCTGAGGATGACAGAGACGCCCTTCATAAAACGACGCTCCTTGGGCGTATGATCATCCCTATCCAGAGACCACTTGGTCATCTCGATCCATGCAGCGGCGTCCCGCATCTCCTCAGGGAGTTCCTTCGTGCCTGCCTTGGGCTTCTTCGGAATACCAACGGTGGTTTTACCAGGGATAGCGCCAGAAGCCTTAAGTCCGTCCTGTTCACCGAGCTCGATGGAGATGGACTTGCCGGCGAAAGTCTCCCAACAGCGATCCTTCTTGGCCCATTCGGTCACGTTGAGGACGCCAGGAGGCGTGTCGTTGATGTGCTCGAAGGCACGCTTGGCTAGGACCGTAAGGACCTTCTTCATGTTGTCGCTCACCGCTTGGCTCTTCCAGATAGCGTGGAAGTCTAGTCGGGCACCGTACTTGGAATAAAGATATGCCAAGCCATAGGCTACGACGTTGGCCTTATACCCCCCTTGCTTGAGACCCTTGACCACATCCTCCATGCTCCGAACGAGGATGAGTCGTCCGGCGACATCCTTGAAGGCATCCTCATCGACCTTGGGATTCTTCTCTGTGATCTGCTCCATGAAGTGGACGAAGTTCTTCTCGCCACCCTTACTTACGACCTGAGGCTCGCCCCAAAAAGTGACTTCGGATTTACCGAGGTCCACCTTGGTGAACATCTGCTCTGGAGGATTCTGGCGAAGCCAAGCAGCTCCAGAATGATTACCACGGTCGATCATGTATGCGCCGCGAGCTCGTTCATAGTACCAGCGCGTCGGAGCGGAACCGTCGCCCTTGACTGGGGTATAGATGGAGCGAGAAAGCTTCTCAAGTTCGACATGGTAAGGCTGATTCGCGCTCAGGTCGGTGACCTTGACCGCGTTCTGGCTATTAGAGTACCGTGAGATCGCGGAAACCAGCTCGACCATGGCGTCCGAAGAGAGAGGAACGGTCAGCTTGAACTGAACACGCAGACCGGAGATATCCCTGCCCTCCTTCTTGAACGCGTGGAAGATTGAACCGGAGGTCTGGGCGCCGTTGACGATCTGGAGCTCGGTAATCTTCTCAATCTGACATTGTCCGGACTGATTAATACCGCTGATCTGAACTGATTTAGCGGTGAGAGACAGTCCATTGTTGTAGGCAAGGAAACGACCCGGTGCGTCCTTAATGGTCGTCTGGATGCCGGAGTTCACCTTGCCGCGTGCCTGGAGATACATGCGGACGTTCTGCTCGATCAAGCGGGACGAGTGCTTGGCGTACATATCGGCCAAGATAGAGCCGCTGATGAAACCGACGTAACAGATATAGCCGCCCTTCGCCTCCAGCATCTTCATGGCAGGCAGGGTGCCACCGTGCTCATGCTTAAAGTCGATGACAATCTCTTCTCGCTCGGAGCCAGAGATCATCTGTTTATGCAGGAGCTCGATGTCCCAGAACTGAGGGTTGAACGCGACTCCATCTATTTCCTTTGAATATACGGAGGCACGCTCGCACTCCCCATCCGTGAAAACGAAAACGTTGACGGCGGTGATATAGGTCTTGGCAGCATGAATCGCCTTCGCGGCGGCATGAGGAGCCAAAGCCTCGTCGAGTTCTTCATGAAACAGAGTTTCGCCCTTGGCGACGGATCGTTTAAAGAACCGGAATGCCTTATCAAAAGCCGCCTTGACATCGGTGCTACTCACCTTCGAGCCGACGGCATCGGCCTTGACCACCGAGAAAAGGTGCAAGTCAGATTGGTCTTCGGAGAGGTAATATCCATTGATGGAGATCTCACCTTGGCCAGGACTTGCCTCGGCGTAATAGGAGCACGGTTCGAAATCGAGCAGGCCGATATCCGCCTCCTTGAGGCATTCGAAGAATAATTGGGCGACGGCCGCGCAATGGAAAGCCTCGGGGGCGTCACCGGCGACGCTCATCTTGTCCGCCTCGACTTGGACCTGAGCCTCGAAGCTATTGATGAACAGTTCCTTCTTCATTTACGTAAGGCCAAAGAATCAAGGACCTGGGCTTCAGAGGCCAAGAACGGCTCACAGGAACCAGCGTCAATCTCGTAAGACACCTTACCCAAGCCGGCGGGAAGCTGGCTCTCGATGATGCGAGGGAATCCCTCCTTCACTTCGTAGACGAAACGTTCACGGATGGCATACTCTTCTCCCTGGTAGTGCGACTCATGGTGATCATGATAACCGACACGGGTGAGCAGGTTATTGAAATCCAAAAGTTCTAAAGGGTTAGACTGGAGCAGTGAGCGGAGCTGAAGAACAGCCCGCGGCAAAGTCACACCTTGGGCGGGCTTCTCGTCGACCGAGAAACGGACCAAAAAGAGCCGGTTTAGGTTGCGGGTCTCCAGCTGACGCTCGCTGGAGATCTTGATGCGCTGAGGCAGCGAGGAGCGGGTGGCCTTGACCTCGATGGCGCAGCCCTCGGCCTGAAAGTCCTGCGGGGCCGCCTTAGGGCCGGTCCATGCCTTGATAGCGGCCTCCGGGCCTACGATTCGGATCAACCAGTCCTTGAGTACTTCCAGCTCAGCAAAGAGCCCGACGCGGGCTTCCGGGCCCAGGGGCCCCCCATTGTTAGTGAACAGGTTCTGCAGCTTGATGATCGAAGTAATGATGGCCTCAGCCGTCTGTCGCTCCCCCACCCCCTTCGGGGCTTCTTCAGCGACGAGCAACAAGACCGCTTCGGCAATCTTGGCCATGTCCGTGCCGGGCGCGTCTACCACTGAAATCGCGATATAGTCTACTCCGTTGAAGAAGACCGACTTGGCCTCAAAGCCACGTAGCGTCGGCAGCTTCCCTCCTTTAGGCTGATTAGCCGGCGAGCAGCTGACCAACAAGTGCGCCTTGAGGTCATCCGAAGACACCGCACAGACAGTGCGACAATCTGGGTCTTGGGAAGAGTTACGGATGATATATCCGGTGCTGATGCCTTGGGAGCGGATTTCCTCCCGAATGATTTCGAACATGTTCATGGCTTAGTCCTGGAGCTGAGCGGTGGGAACTTCATCTTCGTCGTAATAGCCGTCATCGATATCGGCTATACCGAGCATATCTCTCTCGAAAACCGAGTTCGTCACATATTCGACGGCCGCGACATTATCGGAGGCAGCAAAACTGACAGCGATACCTACGACAGGTTTAGGCACCTTTTGATCTACCTTGTCGATGGTGGGCACGAACGGATAAATAATCAACAAAGCTTCATTTTCTGAGCGAACAAGACGGCAATCGGAGCCATTCGCCCTCGCCGGCTTTTCATCACCTTCCTTGACCTTCTTCAACGTAAGCGCGTACGCGAGCTCACCGCGCGACTTTCCGACGAATGAATCAACAAGATCGTGGTGAGCATCGAGCCCTTTTTTCTCCTTCAACTTAACGGCTACCTCGGGAGTAATTTCGTCTAGATTAATATCAATCGCCTGGTCGCCCGGGTTAAGTAAGTTATGCTTGTTCGGCGAAAATTCCGGAATGTCGAATTGGTCATCCTCGATCTGTCGACGAAGCGGAGCCACCGGCTGTCCAGCCAGCGTAAACTGATGTGCTTCAGCGGCTTTATCGGGATCGTTTGAGGCGCATACAATCGTCCATTTATCCGCGTATCCGGAGTTGGCGATGTGCTGCTTATCCAAGAAAGAAATGAATGCCTGCTTGGTGAAGAGGTTCGTTCCGTAGGGAATAGAAAGCTTGGCAATAAAATCCCTGACAGCGGACCTTTTCACGCCGCGCTTCATGAGGTAATTCTTCTGCTTGGTCCATCCCTCGACGCCAGCGGAAAAGGCTTCCAAGGCAGCGAAGTTCTCTGGGATTGCCGCTTTCTCGAACTTGGTCGTCTGAACAAGCTGATAAGCAAAGGTAAGCATTCGCTTCGTCCCTCTCCGCATCTTTGAAAGCGCGGTGATACGAAGACCCTGCGGGTGACTACGAACCTTGAGCCCGTATTCGATCGGGGTCTGCTTGGCGGCGAACATCTTGACGAACTCCATGCGCAGCTCGCGATCCGCCAACGCGATGTGCTTATACCAAGAAATAAGCGTGCCTGAGGTATAGATGCGGCAAAGGTCGACATAGCCGTCCTTATAGCCGAACCAACGGCCCATCTGCATGAGCGTGTCATACATCTTAGAAGTACGGAGGAAGTAGCTCACTGAGAGCGACTCCAAGGTAAGGCCTCGGGAAAGTTTGTCTCCTCCGATAGCGATTACGCAGAGACCATTCTCGCGCTGCTTGTCGTAATCCAGGACTTCGCCGCTTACGCCATGGATATTACGGACGGCAACCTTACGAAGGACGTGAGGCAATTCATCGACAACCGCATCCCACTCGACGGCAATACCCTGATCAGCCACAGGCATTTTTGAGAATGTCGGCACGAAATCATCATCCCAGACTTTCTTGAAGTCCTTCAGCATCGACTCCGACCCAGTTCGAATCGCAGCCTCAAGCCTATCCTTCTCGGCCTGAAGCAGGATGTGGAAGCGATCCATCACGTCGGTGAATCTAGATAAATGCACCAGCATTGAGTCATGCTTAGACATCGGATACTTTCGGCGACGAACATTGCGCACGGCACACGTGATGATAAAAGCTTTGATCGCAGTCTTCAGGGATTCCGGGAGGATCTCCGGATTAAAATCAATCTTGTGCTTCGGCGGCACAACGGACTCGTAACCCTTATCGACGAGATTGAGATTTCTGACGATCGGCAAACCGACGGTACCTTCAATTCCGCTGTCGGGGTCATCGTCATTCCCGAACACCTTTGAGACGCCGACATAATTGTCGGGAGCCGGGATGTTGACGATGAAGTTACGGGGGAAGATATTCTCAGCATCATCCGGGTCGGAAAACAGGTTGGCGTAGGGAGTCGCCGTATAGCCGACGTAACTAGATTGCTGGAAGACCGTAAGCAGTTCGACCATCGCGTTGTTGATCGCCGTACGTTCCGTCTTGCTGGTATTGATGCTGGCATGGTCAGCCTCGTCATCGATGAGCAGCATCGGGCAACCCGAGATCCACTTTTCGTCGCCATCCTTTCGGCCGGCTCTCTTCAAATCGGCGGGCTTCGGCGATTCAGCCACACGCATGACCCACTTCCTTAGGTTCTTGAGGATCGACGCATGCTTTTTGACCACCAGCACGATAGGGTCGCTCCCGATGGAGACGTTCTGTCCCTGCAGAGCCATCGCGCTGAAGTCTTCGTCATAGGTGGTCAGCTGATGGAGCACAGGAGCGTCACCATAAGCCCCCACACCGAACATAGTACCTGTCGTGGCACCCGCGCGGGTGTCCTTACCTGCGACGCCTTGGTCGATTCGCCCCTGGGTCTGGGTACGCAGGTTATCATGCACGCCTGCGACGACGATGATGAGTTTGTAGCCGGCATCGACGGCCTTGTTGATCAAGCCACAGTAGTTAGCCGTTTTACCCGACTGGACGCTGCCGACGACCAGGCCACGGACCGTCCACATGCCCTTTCGGGTCGGATCCTCAAGGAGCCCAAGAGTCTGGTCCGTGACGGTATTTACCTTTGCAACGACGGGGTCCGGCATGCCTTCCGCGTCCAGCATGTATTGGCGGTAGCGATTCCAGTGTGCCCAATCGATTTTCGGCTTACGCTCGTAGAGCCATTCGATATGCGATTTATGGTCGCCGGTGAGGACCAAGGGGTCGCCGACCAATCTGGAATAACTGTGCAAAAGATAAGCGGTGACGGCCTTCTTGACCTTTTCATCGATTAAGGCAGCGGCGTCAGGATCGCCCAGCTCGACCATCTTGATGGCAGTGTCGACCGCGGAGATTACTTCCTGCTCGGTAGGCACCTTGGGATCACGGCCCTTAAGCAAGCGATCGAGTACAACGCGTGCGTTGGCCTTAAGGACGGGGGTGGGGTCGTTTTCCATGATTAGAGTTTGGCGATGGTTTCGGGGAAGTGGCTAAAGGGGTAGGTATTCTGGAGCATGTCCTTGGCTTCGGCGTCGTTGTCGCACATGGACCTGTAAACGGTGAATGCCTCGCGGAATTTCTTCAGGCGATCTTCGTCGGTATCGCCCTCAAAGGCACCGGCGACGGAGTCAGGCTTATTACTGTTCGCGAGGCCGATATCGGCTGTGGGAAGGGTCTGCTCGAGCAGATTCATCAGAAGTTCCAAAGCCTTCTTGTCGGTGACGCTTGCGCGAACACGTTTGTACAGGTGGTGCTGCTTGTTGACCAAGAAGTAGGTCAGTCCTCCCTCAGCCTTCTCCATCTTCGTCCAGGCGAACTGGATATCGCCTTCGACGGTCGAAGCCAGGGCCTTACGGCCACGATGACGATAGATGCTATAAGCGCGCTCACGCAGGGCTTCGGCTGCCTTCTTGAGACGCTCCTTGACGCCGTCAGGCAGGGAAACGTTTGTCTTCGTTACGCTCACCCCCAAGTCGAGGTCCAAGGTGTTCGGGACCTCCACGGCGATGCGTGCGAGCTTATAGTGGTCGGCAGGTCGGAGCATGCCGAGCCAGCCGCCGGCGACGATGATACGGTCGCGGCGATAGACGTAGAAGCCCTGCTGGGCGTACCACCCAGCCGGACCACCGACCGTCTCGGCAACCTGCTGCGAAAGCCGCTTAGGATGCGGCATGATACCGCAGGTGACCTTGATGACCTCACCCTTATACTTGAAGCTGTCGGCGGGAACGAGTTCAGGCGCCGGGTTAGAAGACAACGGATTCCAAGCGATAACCTTCACTTTACCTACGCCAATCGAGACATTCTTTTTCTCAATGAAGCGGTGGAAGACCATACCAATATGGTTGAGCGCCTCACTGAAACTCGCGTTGAAAGAAGTCTCTGAACGCGGGTTTCCGTCGACGCCGCCCGAGAGGAGAGTGTCCATGTTCTCCCAGACAACGATTGTTCCCGATTCTCGCTTCTTAAGCTCGTCGCAGAGGTCATCGATCAGACGGCCTTCTCCACGGGAAAGAATCCAGCGATCGCGCTCAGAGATGACATCGACGTCCCAACACCGGGCGACGACGGATGAGCCTTTCGCCTTGGTGATGACCGTCACCCGACGGCAGGCCCAGATGGATGCGGTTTTTAGTCCCAGTCCGAAGCGTCCTAAGTCCTTCTCGGCACGCTTCTCCTTGGGGCTCTTGCTGCCAAAGCGCATGGCGCTGATCAGTTCTTCCTCCGTCATGCCCTGACCGTCATCGGAGACCGCCAGCGAAGAAGTGGCCCCGGACCAGCGCACCTTGATATCGATGTTCTTGGCCTCGGCCGTGATGCTATTATCGATCAGGTCCGCCAAGGCGGACGGAAGCCCGTAATCGAAGGCGCGGAGGCTCTCGATACTCGCTTGGGCGGAAGGGGGCAGCTCCTGCTCGGACATCCCCGCGTTATGCCTAGGCACCCCCTAGCCCGCCAACCTAAACCTTATTTTTCTTATAAAAATTATCCACGGAGCGCCGCCCAGACCCGCTGGCCGATCTGATAGGCGAGGTATGGGGGGACGGCGTTACCGACCTGGTGATACTGTTGGGTCCGGTTACCCATGAAAAAGTAGTCATCCGGGAAGGTCTGAATCCGGGCCGCCTCACGTACCGAGAAGCTTCGGGCCTGGGCAGGGTCGTAATGGATGTAGTAATGACCGTCCTTGGAGATGTGGGAGGTCACCGTCCCGCTCGGCTTATCGGCCAATTGCACCTTGAATCGGTCGGCGAAGACCATCGGGCTGTCGTCATGGACGTTCTGGTGCTTCGGCAGAAGGGCCTTGGGGACGTTATCGTGCAAAGTCGGGCTCTTGCCGGTCTTCTTGGCCTCAGCCGCCCACCAGGCGTAGCGCTCAAGGTCTTCCTTCATATGCGACCGGGCCTGGTGGTTGAGCAGCACGTCAGCCAGCTGGCTGGATAAAGGCGAGAGGAAGGCGAACAGGCTGTTGGGGAGGCTTTCACGCAGCCCCTTGGCTTGCGTCATAGGCTTACCGGTCTGCTTGAGGCTGTAATCCTTGCGATCCTCCCCCGAATCCAAGCCCTTGAGGGAAGGTAGGTCACCGATCGCCTCGGTCACGGTGACAGGCTTACGGGCAAGGAGCGGTTCCGGGATTATCTTCAGGTCCTTGCGCACACCGACGATGATCACGCGGTGCCTGGTCTGCGGTACGCCATGGCGCTCGGCCTGGATCAGGAAGTCGTCGGAGCCCATGCCGGGCAAGGCGCCCTCCTGTGCTTCCAGCGAATGGAGCTCATACCCCTTGCTACCGGCGTCACGCAGGTCCTTCAGGATGGCAGGCAAAATGGGCTTACCGGCGACCTTGGCCGTATTGAGTCCCTTGACGTTCTCCATGACGAAGATCGCGGGTTCGAACTCCTCGATGATGGTAAGGTACTCCTTGTAGAGGAAGTGACGATGGTCGGCCTTAAGTCCATCATGGTTCTGCATGCGAGAACGCCCCACCAGAGAATAAGCCTGGCAAGGAGGTCCGCCGATCAGGACCCAGTTCTTGGTCTTTCCTAAGCGCTCCTTGATCAAGGAGTGGATGAGCAAGTTGTCCTTACCCAGTTCTAGGTGACAGGCCTCTTCATGGGCTTCAGCCCATTCAGGAAGCTTAGCCAGTACGGACAAAGCAGCCTGTTTGGCCTCGGAGTTATCCGAAGCCAGTAGATCAAGGTATGCGGGCGGAACCTTCCGGTGATTACGCATCCATGCACGGTAAAAGGCCCTCAAGCGCAGGGTTTCAATCGCATGCGGGTCCTTCTCGATCGAGATGATGGTCCGGAAGGCCTTGCCATCGTCTACGCGCGAAAACCCCTCGCCAAGCCCGCCAGGGCCGGCAAAAAGGTCCACCACAGGGATCGGGTTAGAAGACATACGTTAAGAATAAGGGCAGAAAGCCAGGAGACAAGAAATGCGAGAATATGCCAGGACAAAGTTACTGACAAAATTGGGGCGACCATGCGCTCGCCAAAACAGACCCAGTCGTAAGTCTCATACTCGACGAAGGACCCAAGCTACCTTGGCCGGTAGTCATCATGTGATGGCCATCGATGCCAAAAGTCTTGAAACAAAGACTCCAACTCATGCCTATTGACACCCGCAACAAGCGGCGTTGACGTTAAGCATGGCATCAAAAAAAGACCTACCATGGACCCCTTTCGGTCAATCAAAAAAAGTTATCCACGCCTTCAACCATGTCAGCTTATTCTCTGGCGCAGGCGGAACCGATATCGGCTTACACTACGCTGGATTCAAAACGCTTTTGGCAAACGACATCGAAAAGAATGCTGTGGAGACGTTCTGGCATAACCTTGACAAGGAAAAGTCCGTTGCCGTCTGCGGGGACATTACTACGATTAAGTTGCCAACGTTCAAAGGGAAAAAGATACACCTGCTTACCGCAGGTTTCCCATGCCAACCGTTCTCGAACGCTGGGGACAGAATGGGCACCAGCGACCCACGCGGACAACTCTACATGAGCGTGCTCAAAGCAGTAGACCATTTTAAACCGGAAGTGGTATTGCTTGAAAACGTAAGAGGAATCACAACCAGCCTTCATGAAGGCAAATTAGTCATCGAAAAAATCATGCGGAACCTTGAAGAGAAGGGGTATAAAGTGAGCTTTAAATTAGTTGACGCATCAGACTACAGGGTAGGTCAGCGACGCCTGCGTCTCCTGATTGTCGGAACCAAGAAAAAAACGTACTTCATTTTCCCGTCAGCCAAAGAAAAGGATGGATTACTCATGGGGCAAATTCTCGGAATCAGCTCAATAGGAATTCCAAATGGAGAAGAGCGACTAAAGCTTAGTCCGGGAACCGAAAGCATGCTCAAATTAGTGCCGCCAGGGGGCTCATGGAAGGACGTCCCCTACGGCAAGCTCACACCAAGGTTCAAGAAAATCAGGGATAACATGAAGAAGTATCATGCACCAAAGTTCTACCGCAAGTTTACAAAAAATGATATCTGCGGCACAATGACGGCCGCATTTACGCCTGAAAATTCATGCGTATGGAACCCTTGTAGCGATAAGCTAATGACCGTTCGTGATTGCGCACGAATTCAAAGCTTCCCCGACTGGTTTGAATTCAGAGGAAGCACTCTCCGGTCAAAACACAAACAGATCGGAAATGCGATACCTCCAAGGTTGGCTTATGAAATCGGACTTGCGATCAAGGACCACCTATCAAACACGCCCAAGCGCGCCGAAGAAGGGATGCACCTCAGATACGCAGAGCTTAAAAAAAGCGGCTCCTCCATTACCACCAAGGCAGAAACTATATTATTTGAGTAAAAAAGATGAAAATTACGCAAAACAAATACGAATGGGCCATAGCAAACCTCAGGGAATTCGATAAAGGCATTGATAACAAATCAGCCGAATTAAATGACAAAGCTGCAAGACGCCTAGGACTAACAACAGAGCAACTACAGCAGACATCACGAAATGGGAAAAAATCGTATGTCGTAATCTCCGAATGGTCCCGTACGTTGCTCAAAGATCGTGGACTTATAGATAAATCTGAAAGAGGAACATGGACCCTCACCGACAAGGGAATCGAACTTAAAAACATTGATATAGATGAACTAAGGTTACTTCCAAACTTAACAATAAGCCGCTCTGAAAATATGAACTACCTAAGCCAGGAAACACTCACTTTCTTACTCGATAAGATTAAGCTCAAAGAAAACACGCCGACACCCAATGAAGTTACAAATCTGATCTTTAACACCTTGGCACTTGCCAAGGTCAGTACCGAAAAGTCGACAGTCTCCTTAGACCTCGAGTCCAAAATTGGCGAACACAGGAAAGATTTTATGTCGGGATACGAGAGCTTGGTAGCAATTCACCCTGATAATCCGGATCAAGGCACTATAAGCAGCTTCGGTGTCGCCAATAGCGGCTATGAAACCGACACCACGCCGCCACGCAATTTTCTTAATTCCAGATTGCTGAGCGCCATAAAAAGGCGTGGCGATTCAAAAAACCCACCCGGTTTCATTTTAAATAACATGAAACTTAAGCTAGAAGACGGCCTATCTAGCTTCAAAGAAGCAATTTCAAAGCTTAGAGACGAAGACGCTAAGTCCGCCTTGGCTATCTTTGCATTAAGATCTACAGGTATAGAAGATAACAAAGGATTAACCGCCGAATCGGTAGGGCAACTGTTGTCAAAAACGTATGGTGTAGTGGGTGAAATCTTGGCTATTTGTACTAAAGTAACAAGCCTCCTTCCGATAGAAATTGATCACCTCGCCGCCGAACCAGCGCCCGTCAAGGAAACGATAGCTGAGAAAAACGACATGCAAAATCATATTGTATTAGCTTTAGCGGCCAAACCATTCGTAATTCTAGCAGGAGGAACCGGAACAGGCAAAACACGCTCAGCTAAGCTAGCCGCGGAGTCAGTTGCCGGAACCGATAATGTAGAAGTTATCGCAGTTGGTGCAGACTGGACTGACAACCGCCCATTACTGGGCTTCAGAAATCTCCTCGCACAAGGTGGAAAGACCTATGTCGCCCCCCCCGCCCTACGCATCATCCTCACGGCCTTAGATAATCCAGGAAAGCCATACTTCCTGATTCTAGATGAGATGAATCTTTCGCATGTTGAGCGCTATTTCTCCGACTTCCTGAGCTCAATGGAATCCAGGAATAAGTTGAAACTTCACGACTCAGACCAAGCGCTACTCACTGAGGATGGTGTCTCGGTAAGCGGCAAGATAGACTGGCCCAAGAACTTATTCGTTATTGGCACCGTAAACATCGACGAGACCACCTACATGTTCAGCCCTAAGGTCCTCGATCGAGCTCACGTCATTGAATTCAAAGTTTCCTGGGGGGAAATCTCCAAAGGACTCGAAGGAGCCGTGCCTAGCGAACTACAGGCACTAAGTCCTGAGAAGATTAACGAGTTCTTGCGGATATCTCTCCTCAGAGACAAATCTCTATCTGCAGACAATCACGACTTGTTGACAGAAGTCTTGGAGGACCTTCACGCCGCACTTGAGGGAACACGCTTTGTCTTCGCACATCGGACTGCTAGAGAATGCCTCAACTTCATAGCTAGCGCCCAAGGCCTCGCCAAAGCGGACATTGTCGCACAGCAGGATGCCAAGAGCCTCATCGACAAGGCCATCCTTCAAAAGGTGCTTCCCAAGCTAAACGGCGCTGCCGGCACATTGAGCAAAGTACTGGAAGAACTCATTAAGGTTTGCGATACACATGACCTTAATCGCTGTAAGGATAAGCTCGAGTCCATGAGCCGTCAGCTCAAAGCAGATCAGTTTGTGAGCTTCATCCAGTGACAGAAGAACCGATCAAGTCCGAGTACGTCCTGGCTCAAATCAGCCAAGACTACTGGATCTATATCGGAACTAAACAGGCTGGAAAGTCAGTCGACCTCGAAAAATTGTTCACAGAGGCCCAGGGAGAATCTCGCCCCGCCATTCTAGCAACAGACTTCAGCGCCCCCCTACTCTTCGGTCCGTCACGTGATGACGGGAAAGCATTTTACGCAGGCGCCAGTAATGCAGACTTCCTCTGCAGACTTCGCCTGCTTGAAAACACGGACTATCAATGGGAAATCCTTTACAACTCAAAGGACGGCCCTTCCTTTATCCAAGAAGACAAGCTACCCGCAGTTGATTCATCCTTAAGAGATGCTAAGCGGATTGGAGTACGCTGGGAAGCGGACGACCGACAAGCCAAGGGGGTACTTAGATTCGGAAACTTCCTAGGCTCCGGCTGGATCGGCATTAAGGACGGACCGCAATTACGTTTCGAGGTCATCTCAGCTAAGTTAGCTTACGAAGAGCAGTACCTTGCCTTACTTCGAGACCTTACGGATAAATCCCTTGCCCTGCTCTTCGATCCAGAGGCGCCAACCCAAGGAAAACTCATCGAAGCAGAAGGCGAACAAAAGACCCCCCTAGAGAAATTCCTGCTCTTACACGCTTCGCTGCCATTGAACGAACTCAGGGCAGCGATGGGTATGATTAAAGCTCGACCGCACTCCCAACTAGAGTCGGAAGACAGGTGGATGCCAGCAAGCTTAGCAACAGGTATGCACGCAATGGGCGACCCGATTGGGCGAATTCGATGGGGCATGAATAGGGAAGGAAATCCCGTCCCATTTGAAGCTCTGGAAAGAAAACGAAGAGATACCACCGACACCGCGCCCAACCGTTTTATTAAGCATGCTATCAGCGAGTTTGCCGAGGCTTGCCGCGCCATCAAAGATGACCCCAAGCAATACGGACATAGACTCTCCAATCTCGCCTCTGAACTTCATGCGGAATTTGAGCAACAGTCGCGAGTTGAAGCCTTCAAGAGTGCTAGTCGCCTAGGTCGAATTCCCCTTGAAAACCAAGTCCTGCAAAAGCGCGAAGGCTATAGACACTACCTTCGGAGCTGGGTCGTATCAAACAAGACCCTCTCGATCAAGGATATCAACGGAAACGGAGCCCTTTCTCCGACAGCAGAGAACCGACAAGTCCCAGACCTCTATGAGTACTGGCTCTTCTTCTTCATGGCCGAAGCGCTAGAAGAAATGCCAGAAGCCACGCAGCTGGACCGAAGATACGTCAAAGAGCTCAACTCCAAAGGCGCAGCCTCCATAACCCTTGCCAAAAGTAACGCCCCCCGCCTGACATTGAAACTTGGAAAGGGAGACGCCGCCCGCTTCGTATCTCTTTATTACAACCGCTCTTTTAGCCCGGGCCTAGGTTACACGAGTTATTCCCTAACCTTACGTCCAGACTACACCGTTGAAACATTCCCGCTTATTTACGGCTCAAGCTTCGAACAGTGTCGCAGCTCTGCTGAAAAACTAGGTGAGATCACCTTTATCCATTTCGATGCCAAATTCCGTATCGCCAATCTTGACTTAACTCGCGCTGGAGACTTCGAAGGGCCGGAGGGGACCACTTTCGACGATGATGCAAAGCCGGAGGACGTATACAAGATGCACACCTACAATGAGGCCATCAGGGGAACCGCTGCATCCGTGATTCTTTTCCCCGGAGACAGGCCTGCCGAAGGAGGACTAAATCAATCTTTCGCCAAATATCGTGAGCTAATCCCTGGCGTAGGCGCACTGGCTATAAGCCCAGGCAACCATGAAGTCAGGTCCAAAGCACTGAAGGCAGTCAGGGCCTATCTATCGGAAGCGCTGATGCTTGCGCCAAAGGGTCAATCAGCATATGCAAAGATGCGTGACAGTGAGGCGAAGGAGCTGCCTTCTAACAGAGAGTAATAAATCAGAATACCTGAGCAAAGAAGAGATCAAGTTGGCCCTATATTGCGCTAATCACATTACGCGAAGGGGGCTTGATAGAATTTCGCAGGCAGGGGCACCAGCCTTCCTAGGAGGAGTTCCTAGCGGTCTTTAATGCAGTCTTCGCAGAAGTAGACGGAGAGGCCGCCGCGAGCCGCGGCATTAGGGACACCGTTCTTGAACCTACCGGAGAGTTCGTGCGGACAGGTCTTGCCCCAGGCACCCCAGCAATTCTGAGCTGGGGCAGCCCCTTGATGAGAAGGGAGACATTGTGGGCATAGATAGATAGTCGCCCCAGCCAGGTGGATATAGTTAGGAATCCCCCTCCTCACATTACCCGCCCGAAACCCCGGACAAATGTCTCCGCGTGGGCCATGGCAGCTCTCTCTCATTGTCGGCGCAGAGTAAGTAGGCTGAACTACCGGCAGAAGGACAGCTCCACCCTGCTTGGCCGCACCATAGAGCGCCGCCCCCCATTCTGATGCCGAGGGCCTCGACCTATGGTCAAGAGAGTCAAAAGCCCTCAAGAAGAGCGCAGCCAGCTGACTAGGCAGCCTGACGAGAGCGAGGTGTGGCTGAGGAATAACGTCGTAAGAGTGACTGTTAGATCCATGCACGTACATACGTAGTCGTACGGATTCCGCAATAGTGGCACAGGCAGGAGCGGACGGCTTAAGGCTGCCCACGTAAGGATGTATCCCGAGCAAGATCTCATAGATGATGACTGCCAGGGAGAAATGATCCCAGCTCGCCTCTATGGCGGGCCCCGTACCGTACTGCATCTGATAAGATTCTCCAGGCATGTAATCGGGGCTCCCCAATGGACCACGATACAGTCGCCCACCGACATCAATCTGCAGAGAATCAAGATCTACGATCGAGATCATCGCCTCTGATGATACGAGGATATTCTGAGGCTTAAGATCAACGAACACATGCCCCAATGAATGGATGAGCTTTGCCGCGGCCGAGATATTCGTCGCGATTTTCATCCGGTTCAACTGTCCTTCGGCCGAAGACCTTTCGACCTTCCTAGCCAGCGGAGGGCGATCCTTACTTGGCCAGCGCGGGTAAGTAAGGTTAGTAACCTGAAAACTATCCTCCAAAGCCATCGGCATGACATATCCAACCGGATCAGACCCAATGGTCTTAGTGACCTGATCCAGCGGCCAACAAAGACGCCCCCATCCATAACTCAACAACACGGGAGGATTAGCCACCATGTAGGACAGCTTAGAAAAATCATCTGGCCTAGGCTTGGTCAGTATCTTGACACAGTAGACGACCCCCGAATTAGTCTCGGCACGATAGACCTGCCCGGCACCACCAGATGCAAAAGGCTTTGCCTCAAGTTCAAGCCGACCTAACTTGGCGGAGTAAACGATCATCCACGCAGGGCGAGCAGCAGCGTCTTGTCGTCTACTTGGGCGGCCAGCTTAGGACTGCCTGTCGTCAGGAAATCGGCCCAAAGCTTGTCTAGGCTATCCTGTGGAGCTTTTTGGGTGGTAGCGGCGACCAATTGATTGGCAATCTTGCCTAAGAATTCGTTCGAAGGCTGATTAGGGTCGACCACCTTCTTCCCTGTCGAATCGAAGGCAGAAACCTGCCAGCACACGTCCTCCGGACCATCAGAGAGCGCCACGATCGCACGCGTCCTCCCCTCGACAACGTGAGAAGCGATCAAGGTGTCGGTGTTCTGAGAGTCGAGCATGGTCATGAAGACCGTAGCATTGGCCAAAGCCCCCTTATAAGGCGTCAACAAAGCCTTCCAGTGGCCGGAAGGAGCAAGATACCCGGCCCTGCCGTCGCCTACGTGCGAACAGGCAACGAAATCCTTGCCAGCGTAGACGACAATACAGGTGCAGCCATAATCATCGAACAGCTTGTTTTCCGAAGCAGCCCTGGCCTTAAGAGCTAAGGCTGCCTCGGAGAAGATCGAACGACTTAGCGCAGACCAATTTTCGGCAGAGATAGAGGCATCTCCAGCTACAAGCTCGCGGAACTTCTCGGCGAGAAAACTGGAGATGAAATCGGCACCGGCTTTGGAGTGCTTCTTGGAGCCAGCACCGTCGCAAACAATCAGGACCGCATGCTCGCCCGTAATTAAGACCTGGTGGGCGTCTTGGAGGAAAGGCTTCTTAAACCCTGAAACCGATGCCTTCAAATGCGCCCAACCAAGCTCGGGTGACATGGCTGAAACCGGTACCAACGGCTGAGCCGAGGCTGACTCAAGGGCGCTAAACTGAGCCATTAGCGTTTCGTTCTCCTTGCTAAGGTCCTGAAGCTGCTTCTTCAATTGTGAGACGGTACGCTTCAGTTCATCGCATGAATGACATCCGAAAAGTGGACCGAATATGCTGTCCTTAAGTGACATAGAATCTAATCGCTGGGTCAGATCTTGAAACCGCCGTCCCAAGATTCATCAGAGTTCTTCTTCATCGCATCGGAGATGTTCTGGCCCTTGGCGACGTCGGCAATCGTGGAAGAAAGCCATTCGAAGAAAGCACCGAACTTAAGTCCGGCGAGCGGCTTAGGCTTCATCTTATCATGCGAGATAGTCTCGAGGACCTGCATGTTCGCCCCTTCGACACCGATAGCCATAAACCAAAACTCCTCGGTTTCCATCCCAACACGGATTTCTGATGTCAGCGCCGGCAACGCACCTAATTGGTCGGCATCCGGAGCGCCGTCGGTGATCAAGATGACCCATGGACGGAAATACTTCTGCCCGGTCGACTTATACCACTGCTTACGTTGTCCGACCATCTTGATGCCCTCACGAACCCCGTCGACCAGCTTCGTCGTACCATTGACCTCGAGCGGACTGAACTTGATGGAATCGGCTAACTTTGGCTCCGACACTCGCTCAACTTTTGAGTCAAAAGTGATGATTCCCAGTTCAAGTTTCTGGCCCAGGTTAGCATTGTCCGCGATGATCTCCTTGAGGAAACTCCGTATACCATGATTGAGCTGGTCGATACTCTCGCCTCGCATGGAAATGGAGGTATCCAGGACCAAGGCTACGCAGCATTTTTGGGAGAAGTTCGGGACTTCTTCCGCTTCGAAGGGTTTTTCGTACATAGGGGTATAGATTGAGATAATCTTTAAGAAATTGAGGTCAAATACGAAGCAATCAAGAAGGCCGCCGGGGGCATTCAGGCCTTACGCGGCAGGTGTCCGAACTCAAAAGCCTCCAAGCAATGGTTATAAAGCGCGATGGCATCGGCCGATCTGACCTTTCGTCCTTCGATCAAGCGGCCAAGGGCGTCCACCAGCAGTAACTTCAGCCGGTGATCTGCGCTCAATGTCATGCCGTCGACTTGGTTGATCCAATAGGAAAGTCGCCGCTTCTTCGATGATACAAGCATACCCTCGAATGTGTCCTTAGCATGTGCGAGATTGGCCTTGAAGACACATCGATCTTTCATGTCAGCGACAAGTCTCTTAAAGACCTTATCCTGAGCATGTGTCGTATTCGAGGCCATCATCATCGACAACCCGATGGCCAAAGCGAAGACACGCTTAAGCGGTTCGAACTCTTCTTCGACCTGCCGGGCCCGGATTTCCCCTAACTTCAAAAAACCTAGGGAGCCTATCTTTACACCCAAAGGTTCAGAGCGAACTGAGATCGGTGCGGAATCTGACCGTGGACTACCTACCGAGGCAACGCGCCCAGCGGCAACCAATAGACGATTTCCACCGAAAGGCGGATAACTCTGATTGAAATAGATGATTGCGACGCGATTCCAATCAGAAGGGTCATAACCAACATCCGGCCAGACCAAGCTGCCTATGGCCGGTTCGACGACATCGTCGATGTCGGGCATGGCTTTTCGGAAGAGCGTCTCGTCACCACGTGTAACATCCCAAATCCAGTAGGTGAATTCCTTTACCCCGTACCCCGATATATCGATCGATCCAGCCGTAAAAAGCTCCACGCCCTTGACGATGTTATCCTCTACCAATGGGCCGATCTTCAGCTCAAATGTGCGCTCGGCCTTGACCTGAATCGGCGCATCGGACGGCAATGGGTAGGGATTTGATTCGCCGATAGTTCCTGCGGTCGTAATGACCATGGGCTTCAGCGCAAATACCCTAAAAAGACAAGCTGCAGACGCAGACAAGACGCCAAGTAAGTGCGTCCTGACTATCTTAAGTTCTAGCTCGGCAATCGGGTCTATCCCATCGGGGCTCACTCCAGGAACGCGAACTAAAGAATCAGCCTTTACTGGTATCGGCAAACGCGGCGGCGGAAGGGGCTCAACCTCACAGAGCGGCTTGCCTTCCAAGTAAACGAAGAATTGGTTCTGAAGGTAAGTGAAAATTCGCCTAACTTCGGAGTCAAGGGGCTCTTCTTCGGACACATAAAGTGCCAATCCGGCCAATTCTTTCTGCAGTGTATAATTACTTGATTGGACGATCAAAGGAACGACGTCGACAGGATCAGGAGGACGGCGCAATTGCTCGAGAAACGACTTGTTAAGTCGCTTCCTGATGCCGTCACTTCCTGGCTTATATGCATAGGCGGAGTAAAGTGAATCCACCCAAGCCCGAACTTGTTGGCGCTTTCCAACCTCATCGACTTTACAGTGCCAAAGCATCGATACCAGCAGGCCGATGCCTGCCTCACGGAGGTTTATCCAGTTAGAAAGCTCCAGTTGCTCGGCGGTTAGTGATGGAACCTCTTTAATGACCGGAGGAAGAAGGTCGTCCAACCTGAGCCGGGAAGGTGATGAAGTGATAGGGGTTGGCTTTGGCACTGGCTTAGGCACCACCCTGGGAGCGGGCGGAGGAACCAGAGTCGGTACCGGCCTCAGGGCGGACCTTGGTGTAGGTTCAGGCGCTGCGGGCTCTTCGACCTGAGCATCAGAAGAACCGAACAACGAATCTCGTACTGATCCCAACCATTTCAAAAACTCCGAAACGATTTGAAAGAAAAAACCTAACACCAAGCCGGCGACCACCAGAAAGCAAACGATGCCAAAGACGGCTTGGATGAAACTTTTCATGACATCACTGAGGAAGGCTCGACTATCAGGGGCATAGGTAGTGCACTAAATTTAGTTTTTAACTAGTACCAAAGCCCCGTCAACAAACTTGGCCTTCATTGATCTAACTTCATCCACTCGCGTTAACAGGCTAGGGCAGCACGCGGTGCTGCTCCTACCCTACGTGTTCAGTCCTTCCGGCCGCATGGCGGGAGGTCTTCGAGGTAGAGGGGCTTCTTGGACTCCAGGTTCTCCCAGGTGGTCTTGGGGTGGGATTCCTTCTCATCGAACTCATTGAGGCCCGAGATGATCTTGCGCTTACCGGTCAGGTAATTGGTGCTCGTGAGGGTCTTGTCACCCTGACTGCGTGAATAACTCCACTCTTCACTTCCAATCAGGCGCATCTTCTCGCCCTCGAGCCTGAACTTGAAAGTCTCCATGCTGGTCCAAGATCCGACTGAGGCAAACCAGTCGAACTTGACCGAGAGCACCCCCTTCTCGACCTTCACCTCAGCAAAACGATCGATTAAGTTATCGAACTCCAAGGTGTACGCCGGCGGGATGAACTTAGCCGACTCGCACACCTTGCGATACCCTACCTTGTCGGCCAGCAGGACGACGAAGGTCCGGACATTGCCATTCTGTTCAAAGCCATCGTCGCGCTTGGTGATCTTCTTGGGGTCAGTCTCTTCCCTTACGAATACCAGGTCAGAAAGACCGTCGGCATTTAGGTCCCCTTGAGCCATCTTCAGGACCTTCCAACCAGCCGGCAAATGGACCTGAGCGGGCTTTGGCAGCACCAAGGGTAACTCCGCCGCCGGCAAGCCCGCCAGGAGGCTGCAGAAGGCTATAACTATCGCACAGGAGAGACGCATCGGATTACTTCTAGGCTCGTAAACCGTTACTTGGTGATTTCGACCAATTCGATCTCATAAACCAACACAGAATGCCCTGGAATATCTCCGATGGATTCATCCCCATAAGCGAGGCTTGGTGGGATATATATAATAAGCCTACCTCCGACACCGATAAGTTGAAGGCCTTCGGCCCATGCTGGCTTCAGCTTACTCAGTTGGGACTCCCTGGGCATCCCATACTGATGAAGGCTAGTGTTCTCCAATATCTGACCATCGACTAGTTTCGCGTCATAAAGACACTTGACCGAAGAATTCATGTCCGGTCGAACACTACCTCCTAGACGAATAATCCTGTAGCGAAGTCCTGTTGCGGTTCTCGTCACCGTCTTATCGGCATCGATATCCGCGAGGAACTTTAGGTTCTTAATCTTCCACTTTGGATCACTGCCTTTAACTTTTGCAGCCTCAAACTCGTCAGCAGACACCCAGTCGCTAAACTCTCTAATTTTAGGATAATTTCGGTCGATTTCTTCGATTTCGTTGTACCTTGCTTTGGCGAGCTGAAATTTACCTTCATCATGCGCCTTTGAAGCTTCGGCTATAAGCTGAGGAATGCGCGCGGCATCCAGTTTCTTCAGAACGGAACTCAGTGAATCTATCTTTGCTACAAGCAAACGCTCTCGCGATTCGGCGGCGGCTTGAGCGGCGACCAACGCATCCAAGTTCTTAGTAGCCGTGGTGCCGCTCGACAGCGACATGACCATCATGCATACGCTCAGGACGATCAACCCCGCCACGAGCCATGCGTAGGGTGCCTGTTTCTTAGGGGGTGCGACCGGTTCGTGCATAAGAATGTGCTTAAAGAGAGAGATTAGGCGGGGCAAGGGGCAACCGTGCGGCGGAGCCGCATGACACTAGTTGACCGGTTGACCAGTTGGCCGGTTGACAAGGTAAGCAAAGATGCCGTGCAAAGGTGCAAATCGGAGCGGGGCTCCTGTGCAAAAGTGCAAATGTGAGAGGCATCGCTCCGGGTGGCAGGTGGCAGCCTCAGGGTGCAGGTGGCGGGGGTTCGGCTCTGACATCGATTCAGTCCTCTGCGATCGACGCAGTCATCCTTTCGGTCCTTAAACTAGGTATGGGCGCGACGGTGTCGCGACCGGAATCCAAGGCGGACGCGTCGCCGACGCGTCCCTACCCCTCAGCCAGCTCAGGCTTCGTGGTACTTCTCGAGCCCTTTATTGAATTCCTCGGGAAGGCTCGCAGCGAAGTCTTTGAGGACGGTCTTGGAGAGAGATGTCGAGAGGCCTTCCAGGTGCTTGGCCATCCGCGAAGGGCAACGCTGCATGGCGATGATGCTGAGCTGTTCGACCTTTTCCATGAAGGCCTTCTTCCGCTCGTCTTCGGCCATGGCGCGCAACTGGCCCGCCAGCTCGACCACAAGCTCCTTGTTCAAGGCCACGCCCGGGGTGATCTCGAAGTAGGCCGATTTGACCTCCCCCTCATAAGCGAGGTTCATCGCGGCAACATGATTGGTGAAA
>Ga0114978_10000547_pt1 | contig 32088 bp, 34 predicted proteins | sample S_140212_EF_Meta_FD_87027 | JGI IMG/M metagenome (GOLD analysis project Ga0114978, IMG submission 87027) | Freshwater microbial communities from Lake Simoncouche, Canada to study carbon cycling - S_140212_EF_MetaG | ecosystem: Environmental > Aquatic > Freshwater > Lake | place: Lake...
AATACCAATGCCTACGCCACGGGTTTGGCATTGAGTTTATTTGGCGCAGGTTTTTCTGCATTTGTCGGCATCAACTATGTGCAAGCTAAATTACCTCAGCGTATGAATTACGAAGTTCCATGGCTGAGTGACATACCTTGGATCGGTTCCGCATTATTCAAGCACCATCCATTAGTCTATGCAACGATCGCTTTTGCCATCGCACTCATTTGGTTCTTTGATCGAACTCGCACAGGTTTGGTGCTGCGCGCTATTGGTGAATCACCTCAATCTGCACACGCATTGGGCTATCCTGTGCGTCGAATTCGTTGGATCGCTGTCATGGTTGGCGGGTCATTATGCGGTTTATCAGGCGCGTATATCTCTATGATTTATACGCCCCTATGGGTAGAGGGGATGATTGCGGGCAAGGGTTGGATTGCCTTGGCACTCACTACCTTTGCAACTTGGAGAGCGGCTCGTATTTTGCTAGGTGCTTATTTGTTTGGAGGATTTACCATGCTTCAATTTCACTTGCAAGCCACTGGCATCGAAGTGCCAAGTCATTTTTTGAGCATGTTGCCCTATATTGCAACCATTGTGGTTCTCGCCATCATTTCTCGAAATCCACAATGGATTCGGGTTAATATGCCGGCTTCCATTGGTAAACCTTTCTTCCCTGGTTCATAATCACGTTTTTGTTCAACTCAAATTTTCAATAGGAAATTTTTCATGACTGACTTTCGCAAACGCTCTTGGATTCGACTCGTCGCCGTAACTGCAGTAACAACTGCAGCTCTCATCGCTTGTGGCAAAAAAGAAGAAGCTAAGCCTGTCGAGGCGCCTAAGCCTGAGCCGCTCAAAATTGCTTTTGCCTATGTGGGCCCTGTGGGTGATGGCGGTTGGACATTTGCACACGATAACGCACGCAAGGCCATCGAAAAAGAATTCGGCGACAAAGTGCTTACATCTTTTGTTGAAAGCGTTCCTGAATCTGCAGACTCAGAACGCGTGATTCGTGATATGGCCACACAAGGCAACAAAATTATTTTTGGAACTACATTTGGCTATATGGATCCGATGCTCAAAGTGGCTGCCGATTACAAAGACATCAAGTTTGAACATGCAACGGGTTATAAAACAGCAGACAACTTGCGCACTTACGACAGCCGCACTTACGAAGGTGCATACATGGCGGGTGTGATTGCTGGCAAGATGACTAAATCCAATACATTGGGTGTGGTAGCTTCTATTCCAATTCCAGAAGTGATTCGCAACATCAACAGTTTCACATTGGGTGCGCAATCCATTAACCCTAAAGTCAAAACTAAAGTGGTGTGGGTTAACGAATGGTTCAATCCACCCAAAGAAACAGAAGCTGCAACATCACTCATCAACGGTGGTGCTGATGTGCTGTTCCAAAATACCGATTCACCAGCTGTACTCAAAACAGCCCAAGAAAAAGGCAAACGTGCATTCGGTTGGGACTCTGACATGACTGCCTACGGTCCTAAAGCGCATTTGGCCTCTGCCATCATCAATTGGTCGCCTTATTACATCAAGGCCACACGCGATGCATTAGAAGGCAAATGGACTGGTAACAGCGGTAATTGGTGGGGAGTCAAAGAAGGCGCGATTGATCTCGTGTCAATTGCTGAAGACGTACCCGCAGAAACAAAAACCAAAATTGACGAGATCAAAAAAGGTTTGCAAGACGGCTCGTTCGCCATTTGGAAAGGCCCCATTGTTGACAACACTGGTAAGGAAGTCTTGAAAAAAGACGAAGTTGCTGATGACAAATTCATGGGTGGCATCAAGTTTTACGTCAAGGGCGTAGAAGGCAAAGTGCCAGGTGGCGATAAGTAAAGCTTCGCGCGTTCAACAATTTGTGCAATTCATGCCTAAGGCTGAATTGCATATTCACATTGAGGGCTCTTTGGAGCCCGAATTGATTTTTGAATTAGCCAAACGCAACAAACTGTCCTTGCCCTATCAAAGCATTGAGGAATTGCGTTCGGCTTACGCCTTCACCGATTTACAAAGTTTTTTAGATATTTATTACGCGGGTGCGAGCGTTTTATTGCATGAACAAGATTTTTATGACATGGCGATGGCGTACTTACAGCGCGCAGTCAACGATCATGTGATCCACGCCGAAATATTTTTTGATCCGCAAACCCATACCGATCGTGGCGTGCCGATTGCAAACGTCATCAATGGGCTTCATCGCGCGTGTGTGGATGCACAAAAAAAATGGAATTTCGATGCTTCGTTGATTTTATGTTTTTTGCGTCATTTGAGTGAAGATGCTGCAATGCAAACGTTGGAGCAGGCCATGCCCCATCGCCATCAATTCATAGGTGTGGGATTGGACTCGAGTGAGGTGGGACATCCTCCAGAAAAATTTGCGCGTGTCTTTGCAAAGGCCAAAGCATTGGGCTTGCATGTGGTGGCGCACGCCGGTGAAGAGGGCCCTCCTGCTTATATATGGAGTGCCTTGGATGTGTTGCTTGTTGAGCGTATCGATCATGGTGTTCAATCCGATCAAGACGAGGTATTGATGGAGCGATTGATTGAAACTCGTATGCCGCTCACTGTTTGTCCTTTGTCCAATCAAAAGTTATGTGTCTTTTCTGATTTGCAACAACACAATATTGGGCGCATGCTAGATGCAGGCTTGTGTGTCACGATCAATTCGGATGACCCCGCTTATTTTGGTGGATACATCAACGATAATTTTGTGCAAACTTTTGAAGCACTGGGCTTGGATGAAAAAGCGGCCTATCAGTTAGCGCGCAATAGTTTTGAAGCCAGTTTTGTATCGTCAAAACAAAAAAACAAATGGATTGCGCAACTCGATCACTTTGTTCAAACGTTTTAATCGGCCTTGATGTTGGCATCTTTGACGATGCGACTCCATGTTTTTTGTTCTTTGGCAATAAAGGCTGCAAAGTCTGCGGATGGGCCGCCACCGCCAATGGCGTTATCGGTTGCAAAACGCTCAGTCACTGCACTTGATTTCAATGCTTTGTAACTTTCTTCTTGAATTTTTTTAACCACATCAACGGGTGTACCTGCTGGCGCCAAGATGCCATACCACTGTGAAGTTTCAAAATCTTTAAAACCCGTTTCAACCACGGTGGGTACATCGGGAAGTGCAGGAATACGTTGCAAGGTACCCACTGCAATCGCACGCAATTTACCTGCGCGTATATGCGCACCCAATGCAGGCAATCCAGCCGATGATGCATGTGTGCGACCCGCTAGCAAATCAGCCAACTGTGGTCCTGTTCCGCGATAAGGAATATGCGTGAGAGAAATACCAGCTACCAATTTGAGATATTCCATCGCCAAGTGTCCTGCGCTGGCGTTACCTGCAGAACCATAATCTAATTTACCTGGATTTTTTTTTGCATAAGCAATGAATTCTTTTAAATTTTTTGCAGGTACATCGGGATGAATCACAAACACATTAGGCACTTTAGCCAACAACGTGACAGGTATGAATTCTTTGTTCACGTCATACGGATGATTAGGCATCATGTATGGATTAACGGCTAATGTGCCAACGTGTCCCAAAATAATCGTGTGACCATCCGGCGCTGACTTAGACGCTTCAATCATGGCCACAGTGCCAGCCCCGCCTGGCTTGTTTTCGACATAGACCGATTGACCCAATTGTTTGGTGAGTTCTGCAGCAACAGATCGCGCCACAATTTCAGAAGTGCCACCAGGTGCGAAGGGGACTAAAAATCGCACGGGCTTGGTGGGCCAAGTATCGGCCAAGGCATTGGATAGACCTAAGCTCATGCCCAATGACGAGAGAGCGCCTACTTGTAGCAATTGACGTCGATTGGAATTGACTGCGGACATAAGGCCTCCCAAGGTTGATGCCATTAGAACTGATATTTTCTCAATCCACCATCCACTGGAATCACTGCGCCAGAAATATAAGAAGCTCTGGGTGATGCTAAAAAAGTTACCAAGTCCGCTAACTCTTCTGGTTCACCGTAGCGACCCACTGGTATTTCGTTGTCGGATTGCAATTGGCGATACTCGGGCGAATAGTTTTTAAAAATTTGCTCTGAATGTATGCGCCCTGGTGGAATGCAATTGACTGTGATGCCGTTTTTGCCCACCATACGTGAGAGTCCCTTGGCCCATGAGTGCATGCCCGCTTTGGCACAAAATGCACCATTGACATGTTCGGGTTCGCTCTTACCTGTGATGTTGATGATGCGACCCCATGCGTTGGCAATCATTTGATCAATCAATGCATCCGCAATCTGACGAGGTCTGTGAAAATTGAGTGTGATGGCTTCTTGCCACTGCTCTTCGCTCACATGCAAATCTTTAAAACTACGTGAGCCGCCTGCGTTGTTGATCAGAATATCAACGCCCCCCATAGCTTTGATGGCGACTTTGCTCAATTGTTGGGCTGCATCCTCGGCATACATGTCTTGCACAATGAGGTGCGGTTTTTTTCCGCCGATGCGAACAATTTCTTGCGACAACTCAACCAATTTATCTTCACGCCTGGCGGTGATGGCCAATTGAACGCCTTCTGCGGCCAAACCCATGGCAATGGCTCTGCCAATGCCAACCGACGCCCCTGTTACCAATGCAGTTTTATCTTTTAATTTTAAATCCATGATGCACTCCTCGTTTTATTCGGAACCTAAACTCAAGCGTGTGGGCAATCTTTTTTCAATTGAAAATTTGAGTAAAGCTGCGCATCGAAAAATACCATGTGCAAACTTACCATACGGCAATGTTAAAAACAAAGCCATCACCACGCCTAAATGAATGGCCAGTAAAAATGGCAATGCGCTAGTTTCTCTAAACATCAACAAGGCTAAACCGGTACTGCCACACAGCCACAACAAAGCAATGAATGCAATGTCCATGGGTTTTTGTTGTGCGTCGCCATGCATAGGATGCCGCTTTAAATTAAAATACAACAAACCCAAGGGGCCAATTAATAAACTAATGCCGCCTGCGATGCCCAATAACACGGGCAAACTTGCCACAGGGTAGGGCGCGACCCGTCCCCATGCGTAGTGGTACAGCGTCGCCACAGACGTCGATAAAAAGCAAAGCATAAAACCATAAAACGTGAAGTGATGAAATCGTTTTCGCATCAAAGTGAATGCATCATCGCTTTCATTGCAACCTTTGCCGTGTCCACCATCCAAATAGGTCATTGCTAAAGCGTTGTGTAAAGCCTCAGCACTTGCATCCTGAGTGACGCGCACTTTGGAACTTTCCAAGCCCGAATCATCGAGCGTGGGATGCGTGTCATTCCAAAAACGCCTCACACCCATGAACAATGCCAATGCACTCCATAGAAAAATGGGTGAAAATACGTTCACCATCCAACCGTGCGGAAAGATGGCGTAAAAATTACCTTGTTCGATGCGTTGAAACAAGGTGCCGTGCATTTGCAGCACCGCAATTGAAAACAAAGCCAACGATCCACTCAATGCCAATGCAACTGTTAATCCGTTGTTACGATACAGTTGCCCCATTGGTGCAGGCCATGCATAAGTTTGATAGGTTAGCAAGCGAACCTGTGCCATCGCTTGCGGCACATTCACTGCAAATGCGTTGGGTGGCGCATACTGACACGAATGCAAACACGCGCCGCAGTTGTGACATAAATTGGCCAAATAATGCACGTCGGCTTGATTGAATTCCAAGCGACGCGTCATAGCCGGAAACACGGCGCAAAATCCTTCGCAAAATCGACATGCGTTGCAAATTTTCATTGCGCGTTCGACTTCGATTTCGGCCGCGCCTTGTGCCAATGCACGCGCTTGTTGTGTGAGTTGTTCAAGCGCTTGCATTTACGGATCCTTGTGTTGTGGCAGCTTGAACTGCTTTGCCTGCACCCGCACCCGCAATGCGTCCAAAAATAGTGCCAATCGTCATACCGACGCCTGCTGTGTAGCCTTGTCCTAAAACATTACCCGCCATCACTTCTCCTGCGGCAAATAAATTGCGACTGGGTTGACCGCCAAAATAAACTTGCGCGCGCTCATCGACTTTCACTCCTAAATAGGTGAAGGTAATGCCAGGTCTGAGTCCGTATGAATAAAACGGCGCTGTATCAATCCGTCTTGCCCAATGTGTTTTGGCCGGCGTTAAGCCTTGCGTATGGCAGTTGTCCAATACCGCATGATCAAAATCGCCAGGGACGCATGCGCGATTGAATTCATCAATGGTTTTTAAAAAAGTATCCACATCAAGTTTGAGTGCAACCGCTAATTCTTCCAAGCTATCGGCTTTGATGGGTTCAAACACAGACGGCATGAAACGACCAATCGCTTTGGAGTCAATAATGGCATAACCAATTTGATTGGGTTGAGATGCGACCAATCGCCCCCAAATTGCATAACGCTTGGGCCAAAAATCTTCGCCTTCGTCATAAAAGCGAACGGCATTTTGATTTACCATTACACCTAGCGAGACGCAATCGTTGCGTGTGCTGATACCACCGTCAAACAAAGGTGCTCGTGCATCAATGGCCACGCAATGCGATTGGGTGGGGTCACCAATCACGTCAACGCCATGATCGAGCATTTGCTTGAGAACGACGCCCATGTTAAAGCGCGTACCACGAATTAAAAAATTGTCGGCTGTCCACTCGCCCCATTGATTTTGTCCCCAGGCCTCGCGTTGCCATGGAATATTCGATTCAAATCCGCCACTTGCAATCACACAAGCGCGTCCTGCAAAGCGACGTTTTCCACTGTGGGCTGCGATAAAAGTGGAGCCGTTGAATTCCATGCGATCAACGGGAGTTTCGTACAACACAGTGATTCCCAATTGTTGTGCGCTTCGATAGTAAGCATTGATAAGAGCTTTACCGCCACCCATAAAAAAAGCATTGGTGCGTGACAAATGCAAAGTGCCCGATAACGACGGTTGAAAATTCACGCCGTGTTTTTTCATCCAATCACGACAAGAGGCCGATGATCGAATCAACAATCGGGCCAAGGCTTCGTTGGTTTTTCCAGCGGTTACTTTTTTCAGGTCTTGCCAAAATTCTTCTTCGGGATAGGCTTCGGTCAATACGTCTTCGGGTTGATCGTGCATACACCGAATATTGCGGGTGTGGACCGAATTGCCTCCACGCCATTCAATGGGTGCCGACTCGAGTACCAAAACGCTGGTGCCTGTTTCACGTGCTGTGAGGGCGGCAGTCATGGCGGCGTTGCCACCACCAATCACAATCACGTCGTACATGGGTAAAAGGGGAGTATCGGAGGGCATGGTTATTGTGCGCAATTTTTTCTCTAAGGACGCCATCTTGTTCTAACATCAGTATTGTGTCAATTGCAATATTTGATATTATTGTTGCATGTCACGCATTAATTTCGACCTTCAAGAATTGCAAGCCTTTGTGGCCGTTGCCGATTGGGGAAGTTTCAAGGAAGCCGCCAATAAAATCCATTTGTCTGCGCCTGCACTTTCAAGACGCATAGAGAAGTTAGAAACTCATTTGGGTACGCAGTTATTCAAACGGACCACTCGCTCGGTTGAACTCACGCCTCAGGGGCTTTCATTTTTAAATGTCGCGCGCGACACATTACATGCTTTGGAGGTTGCTGCATCGCATATTCAAGACGTCCAAAAAAGTAAAAAGGGAAAGATCACCATTGCTTGCGTGGCCAGTACGACACTTCATTTTTTGCCCCACGCTTTTCAAAAACTCATCGATAAAGTGCCTGGCATTCAATTCAATATTCTTGATTTGCCAGAGAGCCAAGTCATTCGAAACGTGATTTCAGGTGACGCTGATTTGGGTGTGGGGTTTGTCAAAGGAAAAATTCCCGAAATCGAATTTGAACCTTTGTTCAAAGATCCATTTGTAGTTGCGGTTCATCAAAACCATCCTTTTGCAAAAAATAAATCCATCAATTGGAAAAAATTAGTCGATGAAAAACTCATGACTGTTTCACGCAACAGCGGAAACCGCATGTATATCGACGACGCCATGACGCAAGTCAAACTCAAACCCCAATACATGCTCGAAGCCGTGCGTGTCTCGACATTATTGGGTATGGTTGACGCACAATTGGGTGTTGCGATATTGCCTCAGTTGGCTATTGCAGGATCTCCACATGCGAATATCATGGGTGTTGTATTGCAACGACCGACTGTGTATCGTCAATTAGGCATATTGACCAAGCACGGTGTTACCTTAGAGCCCATTCCTAGTATGGCCAGAACAATTATTCTTGAATCGGTTTTATCCCAATGAGTCCTTTATTAATTGCGGGTGGTGGTATTGGCGGCATGGCTTTAGCCTTGGCTCTAACGCGACAAGGTCAATCTGTACATTTGTTGGAGCGTGGTCTTGAATTTTCACAAGAAGGCGCAGGAATTCAACTGGGCCCCAATGCCACACGCCGACTTAACGAATGGGGCTTGTCGGATGCGTTGCGTCAATGTGCAACATATCCCGATGAACTGCAAATTCATTGCGCTCAATATGGCCATACCTTGGTTACAAAAAATTTATCGTATCAAATGGAGCAACGTTTTGGCGCGCCATACGTCACATTGCATCGCGCCGACTTGCATAAATTGTTGATGCAGGCTGTTACTGGTAACGAGTTAGCCACGATCTCAACACAACAAAGCTTTCAGTCCAGTCGCAACACCGATGAAGGTATTGAGGTTGATTTTTTAAACACTCAATCACAAGTCAAACAAACCATTCATGGATCTGTTTTGATTGGCTCTGATGGAGTGCGCAGTGATGTGCGACAAGCCTTGTTGGGCGACGGTCCACCCACAGACACGGGTCATGTGGCCTACCGTTCACTATTACCACAAAAAATGTTGCCAAAGCGTTTGCATTCATCCAACATGCATGTTTGGCTGGGACCTCGTATGCACATGGTTGTTTATCCTGTGCGCGGTGGAGAGTGGCTCAACGTGGTACTGATTATCGAGTCCTTGCAAGTACCCGCCTCATACGACTGGTCGATCAACAGACAGTCTGATGTGATTTATCAAGACTTTAAAGCTGCACTCAAAGGTTGTTGCAATCGTGTACAAGAATTGGTGCGAAATATCGAACAATGGCGATCATGGAAATTGGTCAATCGTCCTGCCGTTCAAAATCCTTTGCAGCTCGCCAGAGGAAAAATTGCATTGATAGGGGACGCCGCACATCCGATGTTGCCCTATTTGGCGCAAGGCGCAGGCATGGCCATTGAAGATGCGCATGTGCTGAGTCAGTGCTGGATGAACGTTGACACACAATCGCCAGAAACAAAGTTACATAATTATGCAAAGCAAAGACACAAACGTGTGGCGCGCGTGCAAAAAAAATCAAGCCAAAACAGTGTAATTTTTCATGCCGATGGCTTACTCAGGCATGCGAGAGATTTATCACTTCGTTTGCTCGGACCTCAGTTGATTGATATGCCATGGTTGTATGCCGGGCAGGATTAAATTTTCCCAATCAACAGGTATTCCATCAAGGCTTTTTGCACGTGCAATCGATTTTCTGCTTCGTCCCAAACTACCGATTGAGGCCCATCGATCACCTCGGCTTGCACTTCTTCGCCACGGTGCGCAGGTAAGCAGTGCATAAAGAGCGCATTTTTTTTGGCGTTTGACATCATCTCGGTATCAACGCACCATTGGGCAAATGCTTTTCGACGTGTTTCGTTTTCTGCTTCATAGCCCATGCTGGTCCATACATCAGTGGTGACCAAGTCAACACCTTCGCATGCTTGCAAGGGATCTTTAAAAATTTTGTAACTATCACTAGATCTCAATCCTGCAACCGATTGATCAATCTCATAGCCACTGGGTGTGCTCACATGTACTTTAAAGTTGAGCAGTTCTGCCGCTTGAAGCCATGTGTTGGCCATGTTGTTGCCGTCACCAACCCATGCAATGGTAATGCCTTTGAGGCAATCGAGTGGACGCGAGGTGTTGCCACGATGTTCAATGAATGTAAATAAATCAGCCATAATTTGACAAGGATGAAATTCATTCGTGAGTCCATTGATGACGGGAACGCGCGAGTGTGCAGCAAAGCTTTCTATCTTGGTTTGCTCATAGGTGCGAATCATCACCAAATCAACCATTCGACTGATCACGCGTGCCGAATCTTCGATGGGCTCTGCGCGTCCGAGTTGGCTGTCACCTGTGGTGAGATGCACCACCGATCCGCCCATTTGATACATGCCTGCTTCAAAACTCACGCGAGTTCGTGTGGAAGCTTTTTCAAAAATCATGGCCAAGGTGCGATCAGTCAACGGCTGGTGTTTTTCGTAGGCTTTGAATTTGGATTTGATCAATGCCGAACGTGAAAACAAATACGCATAAGTAGACGCATCCAAATCACTGAACTTGAGATAGTGTTGCATGGTCTTACTCATGGCTCAAGTCGATTCATTCAAAAAAGTTTTGACAATGGGTGTTAGCAATGCCACGACTTCATCGGCTTCTTTTTCGGTCATGATGAGCGCAGGCACCAAACGAATCACGCTATCGGCTGTCACGCTCAATAGCAAGCCAGCATCTAGTGCACGGCTCATGATGACACCACAGGGTTTATCCAACTCAATACCAATCATGAGTCCATATCCGCGAATTTCTTTGATGCCTTTGAGAGAACCTATTTCAAGCATCAATGTATTCTTTAAATATTCGCCCACGCGCGCTGCGTTTTCTAACAAACCATCTTCTTCCATGATGCGAATCGTTTCAACACCCGCGCGCATTGCCAATGGATTGCCACCAAACGTGGTCCCATGATTGCCAGGCTGAAAAATACCAGCGGCCTTGGGGCCCGCAACAACAGCGCCAATGGGTACACCCGAGCCCAATCCTTTGGCCAATGGCATGACGTCAGGCAAGATGCCGGCCCACTGATGTGCAAACCATTTGCCCGTGCGACCCATGCCGCATTGCACTTCGTCAATCATCATCAACCAATCCTTGGCGTCACACAAAGCGCGTACCTCGCGCAAATATTCCCACCGCATAGGATTGATACCGCCTTCGCCTTGAATGGTTTCAAAAAATACAGCCACCACATCAGGGTTGTTGTGTGTGGCTTTTTTGAGTGCATCGATGTCGTTGAGTGGAACGCGAATAAACCCTTCCACCATGGGTCCAAAACCTTGCTGAATTTTTTCGTTGCCAGTTGCACTCAATGTCGCAATGGATCTACCATGAAATGCTTTTTCGTAAACAACAATGGTTGGATTTTTGATTCCCTTGTTATGACCAAACTTGCGAGCCAATTTAATCGCCGCTTCGTTGGCTTCTAATCCTGTAGAGCAAAAAAACGTATTGGTTAAGTCAGATAGTGACACCAATTTAGCGGCTAATTTTTCTTGATCGGGAATGTGATAGTAATTGCAGCAATGCATCATCTTGGCAACTTGGTCTTGCAAAGCCGGCACCAATTTGGGATGACCATGGCCTAATGTGTTGACCGCAATACCCGCCAACGCGTCTAAATAACTTTTGCCGTTGGTGTCCCACAAGCGAACGCCCTTGCCATGCGACATGGCTACAGGCAAACGGCCATAGGTGTTCATGGTGTGTGGCGAAGTCGGCTCAGTCTGAGTCATTATTCAATCCTCTGAAAAAAAGAAATCGGCTCAACAGGGTGAGAAACTGGTTGAGCCGTTGGGAAATGATTTTATGGCTTGATTGAGTGTGTTTGAAAAACGCCCCAAGTCTTATATAAGATACAATACCAGAACGCTTGAGGTAAGAGTGAAAAACACTCATTTAACCTTTCATTTTTTGCTTTTCATGTTCACCACGCTCAAACAAGAAGTCGTCATCGTTGGCATTACCAAAGATGGCAAGGCATTTCGACCTAGTGATTGGGCCGAACGTTTGGCAGGCGTTATGAGCTCGTTTAGGCCAGGCGGCGCTCTCCCTGGCGACCATATCAGCTACTCGCCCTGGTGTGTACCCAATACCATCGACGGCAACAAATGTGTCATTGTTCATCAAGATCTCAAAGAGGCTGAACCCATGGCTTGGGACTTTGTGATGAATTTTGCAAAAGACAACAACCTACAAGTTTCTTAAGCCCCATAAAAAAACCGCTCCTAAGAGCGGTTTTTGCTTTTTACCTTCAGCGCACCCGTTCAAACGGCGGTCTGAGAGACCGGGCGGTTTGCCAGCTTGGTTTAAGCGGCAGTTGCCAAGGCTTTGACCTTGACGGACAGGCGGCTCTTGTCACGAGCGGCCTTGTTTTTGTGGAAAATGCCTTTGTCAGCGACGGTGTCAACGACAGCTTGCATTTTTGCAAACAAATCTGTGGCTTTGGCCTTGTCACCCATGGCAAGAGCTTTTTCCACATTTTTGACTGCGGTACGGTATTTGGAGCGCAACGAAGTGTTGGCAGCGTTGAGTTTAGCGTCTTGTCGGACGCGTTTGCGACCCGACGCAAGGCGTGGGTTTTTCTTTTTGGGTTTAGCTGAAGCCATAAATAGGATCCTTTGTGTTTGTGGATGATGAAGGTAAAAAGCCCTACATTATAGCAAATCCACATTATCTGCCCTCAAAATTGAATCACCTAAACAACAAGGCCCGGATGAAGGCTAAACTCGACGCGTGAACCTCTTTCAATCCGTATCCCTTGTCTCTTTACTCACGTTTGCATCTCGGGTCACCGGATTGGCCCGAGAACTTCTCATTGCCTCCTTGTTTGGCGCCTCTGCGCTCACAGACGCATTCAACGTCGCCTTTCGAATTCCCAATCTATTTAGGCGATTATTTGCAGAAGGCGCGTTCAGTCAGGCTTTTGTTCCTGTTTTAGCTGCGACCAAAGCTCAGCATGGAAAAGAGCAAACACGTGAACTCATCGATAGAGTGGCGACTGTTTTGGCTTGGGCCGTATTGTTTACTTCCATCTTGGGCGTTGTGGGCGCGCCGTTTTTGGTGTGGGCGCTCGCCAGTGGTTTAGCGCAAACCGCGGATGGCATGACATCGGCAGTTTTAATGACGCGTTGGATGTTTCCTTATATTGCGTGTATGTCGATGGTTGCACTGTCAGCGGGTATTTTAAATACATGGAAAAAATTTGCAATACCTGCTGCAACCCCCGTCATACTCAATGTGTGCGTTATTTCTGCTGCGATATGGGGTGCTCCGTGGTTCACAAGCAAGGGTGTGCCACCCATTTATGCTTTAGCAATGGGTGTGATGATCGGCGGAGTTTTTCAGTTGGCAATTCAAATTCCTGCTCTCTACAAAATCGGTATGTTGCCGCGCATCGGTTTAATGCCTTCAACGATTGCGCAATCGTATAAAGACACAGGCTCTAGAAAAATACTTTCATTGATGGCCCCTGCATTGTTCGGTGTGGGTGTTGCTCAGTTATCTTTGTTAATCAATACACAGATCGCCTCACATTTGGCGCCTGGCAGTGTGAGTTGGCTCAGTTATGCCGATCGCTTGATGGAATTTCCCACCGCACTCTTAGGCGTTGCGTTGGGTGTTGTGTTGATGCCTCAATTGTCTGCAGCGCATGCTACAAAAGATATCACGCGGTATTCAGAGATGTTGGATTGGGGACTGCGTTTGGTTTTCTTATTGACCTTGCCTTGCGCTGTGGCGCTTTTGATTTTTTCAAAGCCTTTGATTTCAGTGATCTATCACTACGGCGCGTTCAATGCGCGTGATGTGATGCAAACAACGCTGGCGTTGATGGGCTATGGTGTGGGTTTGTTGGGTTTGGTGTCGATCAAAATATTAGCACCTGGCTTTTATGCAAGTCAAGACATCAAAACTCCCGTCAAAATTGCTATATGGGTTTTGATTGCGACGCAAATCATGAACTTGATTTTTGTACCATATCTGGCGCATGCGGCTTTGTCTTTATCGATTGGATTGGGCGCATTGCTCAATGCGTTTTGGTTGTTGCGGGGCTTGCGTCACAAGGGGTACTATCAACCTAAAAATGGATGGATGGATTTTGTGATTCGTGTGTGTATCGCGTGTTTGTTTTTGAGTAGTTGGTTGGGTGCGTGGTCCTACCATTTGGATTGGGTTTTGCTGCGCGAGCAACCTTGGGCGCGAATGGGTTGGATGACTTTATGTTTGCTCGGCGGCGCAGGACTTTATTTCGCCACACTTCGTGGGGTCGGCATTCACTTTCGCGCATTGTTAAAAAAATAATGGCATGATTGCAATATGGATTTCAAATTAACCGTTCCCAGTGCACTCGATTATTTTCAATCACTCGTTGAAAGCGATGATTCATTTCCGCTTTTAGAAGCTGCGGCCAGTTTGGCGCAAGATGAATATCCAGATTTAGATATCCAACAAGTATTGGGTGATATGGATCAATTAATCGCTAAGTTCAAGAGGAGAATGTACGCCGATATGGGCGAGATTGAAAAGCTTCGCATGCTCAATCATTTCTTCTTTGAAGATTTAAAATTTTCTGGCAATGTTAATCATTACGATGATCCCGACAACAGTTTTTTGCACGCAGTTTTTAGAACACGAAAAGGCATTCCCATTAGTTTGGCCGTGATTTGGTTGGAGCTCGCCAGCGGTGTAGGTCTGTCGGTGCAAGGCGTTGGATTTCCAGGTCATTTTCTGGTCAAGGTACAACTCAAATCGCCCAACGAGGCGCAAATCTTGATTGACCCTTTCAGCGGTCAATCATTGGGCAGAGAAGACTTGAGTGAAAGACTTGCACCTTGGTTGCCTGGTGTACAACTCACGCGCCCCAACGCCGTATCAGACGACGCATTGGCGCATTTTTTAAGAACTGCGCCGCCGCGTGAAATCATCGCCCGAATGTTGCGCAACTTGCAAGAAATTTATCGCCGCCAAGAAGATGGCGCGCGTCTCAAGCAAGTTCAATCGCGCTTGAATATTTTGTTAAATACTGAAAATATTTAATCGGCGTGAACAACAACGGCAGGGCCTTGTTGACGTGCACGTACCTGTCCAATTTCAAACACCGTTTCGCCCAAGCCTTTGAGCGTTGACAGACAAGATGCGGCTTCGTCTTTGGTAATGACCACCACCATTCCTATGCCATTATTGAATGTGCGATTCATTTCAATATCGTCAATGCCAGATACAGTTTGCAACCAATCAAACAGTTGTGTGTGGGGCCACGCAGATCTTTGTAGATGAACCGACAAATGCTCGGGCAACACACGCGGAATATTTTCTAAAAGCCCACCGCCAGTGATATGGGCCAATGCCTTGATCGGATGCAGCCCAAGCGCTTGCAAAATTGGTTTGACATACAAACGGGTCGGGCGCATCACTGCTTGTTTAAATGCAAGTCCATCCAACTGCGTGGGCAATTGCGTACCTGCGCGTTCAATGCATTTGCGCACCAAAGAAAATCCATTTGAATGAACGCCGTGAGCAGCCAATCCCAAAACCACATCACCTTCGGTTACATCTCGACCCGTGAGAATTTTTGATTTTTCAACAGCGCCGACTGCAAAGCCCGCCAAATCGTATTCGCCATCGGGATACATGCCAGGCATCTCAGCGGTTTCACCACCGATCAACGCACAACCCGACTCTTCGCAGCCTTTGGCAATGCCCGAAATAACGGCGGCGGCGGTATCAATATCTAATTTACCGCAAGCAAAATAATCTAAAAAAAACAAGGGTTCTGCACCTTGTACCAGCACGTCATTGACGCTCATCGCAACCAAATCGATGCCGACCGTGTCGTGCATATTCCATTCAAACGCCAATTTAAGTTTTGTGCCCACGCCATCGGTGCCGCTGACTAACACAGGTTCTTTGTAGCGTTTGGGGACTTCAAATAGGGCGCCAAAGCCGCCAATTCCAGCCAAAACCCCTTCGCGCATGGTTTTTTTAGCAAAAGGCTTGATGCGTTCGACCAAGGCGTCGCCTGCGTCGATGTCGACGCCAGCGTCTTTGTAAGAAAGGGGCTTATTCATAATGGGTCAATCGAAGGGGAACAGCGACTGTTGTGAACAGGTCGATAGAATCAGGAGATTCTAATTCCAAGCCAGTTCTGCCTGTATGCAATCCAATCCCACCATTCGCCTTTTGCTCAGTTGGTCAGCTGTGACCCTGATTACGGGTTTATTGGTCTGGTGGTTGGCGCCCGTTTTGACTCCCTTTGTTGTGTCGGCCGTGCTCGCTTATATTCTTTTACCCTTGGTGCAACAATTTGAAAAGCTAACGGTAAACCGCATACCCCGCGTGATCACCGTGTTACTTGCAGAAATTATTTTGATCGTAACGATGCTTGCATTTTTCTTTTTGGTGATTCCGTTGTTGGTGAAGCAATGGCCGCTCATCAAAGAACAATTGCCATTGCTCATTACCAAGCTGCACGATTATGTTTCTCCATTGTTGATGCAATGGGGTGTTGCAACCGCCGATTGGGATCTCGAGCATCTACAATTATTTTTGCGTCAATATCTAGACTCGATTTTTGAAAATGGAATGGATGCGTGGTTTCGATCTTTGCAAATTGGCGGTAGCGTCTTGTTTGCAATCATCGGCAATTTAATTTTGATACCCGTCGCTTTGTTTTATTTTTTATACGACGGAAAAAAAATCACCAATGAATTTGCAGTGTGGGTCCCGCAGTCAGCGAGTCAAGGACTCTTTGATTTTTTAAAAGAGGCCGATCAAGTATTGGGCGAATATTTGCGCGGACAAATCGTTGTGATGTTAATTTTGAGTGTTTATTACGTTGCCGCCTTGTATGCGTTTGGTCTGTCAATGGCTTTGCCCATTGGTTTGATCACGGGCCTTCTGATTTTTATTCCTTATTTGGGTTTTGGCGTGGGATTGATCTTGGCAACTCTCAGTGGATTTTTGCAAATGTCGCCCATGGATGCGTTGTTGATGGTGGGTGTTGTGTATGGCTTGGGGCAACTGATTGAAAGCTTTGTCTTAACGCCCCGATTGATTGGCGAGCGCATTGGATTGCACCCATTGGCTGTAATTTTTGCCTTATTGGCGTTTGGGCAGTTACTTGGATTTGTGGGCGTATTGATTGCGCTTCCTGCGAGTGCGGTTCTGTTGGTGGCCATTCGTCGACTTCATCAGGTGTATGTCAACAGTAAATGGTTTCAAGGCACATAAAGATCTCATGAAACAAATCGCCTTGGATATTGGACTCTCAGACGGACCCACGTTCGATAACTTTTTAGCAGGCCCCAATGAAGCCGCACTGCAATATTTGAGTATGTGGATTGCATCCGAAACACGCTCTCCTGTACCGATTTATCTATGGGGTGAAAGTAACAGTGGTAAAACTCATTTGCTACAAGCCATTGCGAAAGCAGAGCAAACCAATGGTGGCAATGTGGGTTGGATGGATCAAAACACCACGGAGCCGCCTGTGTTCAATCCTGCATGGCGCTTGATCGTATTGGATGATGTTCACGCATACAGTGCTGTTCAACAACAAATGGCATTTGCTTGGTTTGTTCATGCGGTCACACCCTTAGATGGACTTCAACGTGGCATTATTGCAGCGGGTCATTACCCGCCTATGGATCTCACATTGCGCGAAGATTTGCGAACGCGTTTAGGCTGGGGCCATGTATTTCAGTTGCAAATTCTAAAGGAATCTCAGCGCCGATCAGTTTTGCGACAGCAGGCCGATGAGCGTGGTATTTTTATTTCTGATGAAGTCATGGATTACATGCTCAATCGATTTGCTCGTGATCTCAGCAGTTTGATTGAATTGTTGCATCAACTCGATGGCTATGCCTTGCAAACCAAAAGACCGATCACCATTCCATTGCTCAAAAGCATGCTCGAAGACTTATAAATGAAACCGCATCTTGCACTATTCGATTTAGATCACACCTTGATACCCATCGACTCCGATTACTCTTGGGGTCAATTCACAGAAAAACTTGGTTGGGTGGATACCTATTCATTCAGACAAAAAAACGATGAGTTTTACGCGCAGTATCAAGCTGGCACTCTTAATATTAATGATTACGTTGCATTCGCCACACGTGCTATTTGTGAAAAAGGTCAAGCAGCTTCATTGCAAGCGCATCAACAATTCATGAAAGAGGTGATTGAGCCCGTTATTCGTCCAAGCGCACTTCAACTCATTCAAACGCATAGACAAGCAGGCCATCAACTCATGATCATCACGGCAACCAACGCGTTTGTCACGCGACCCATTGCTCAAGCATTGGGAATCGAAGAATTAATTGCTGTTGAACTTGTCAAAGATGCCAAAGGTTGGTACAACGGACGTATTGATGGCGTTGCGTCTTTTAGAGATGGCAAACTCATCCGTATGAATCAATGGCTGGCAGATCACCAATGGAGTTGGGACCAAGTTGAAACCACTTTTTATACGGACTCTATCAATGATTTGCCGCTGCTCGAAGTTGTGAATCATCCTGTGGCAACCAATCCCAGCAACAATTTATTGACCATTGCAAACTCTCGTCAATGGCGTGTCTTGAACCTCTTTCATCCCGAATGATCAAAAAATTACTCAATCGACTCATGGGAACTTCTGCAGAAAAGCCGAAGTTTGGAAAAAGGCGCGTCGCTGGATTCAAAGAACACGCGATCAATTTGGATTTGGTCGATGAGCGCGCGCGTCATGTTGTCCTCACCTTGCAAGAGAGAGGCTTTGAAGCCTATATCGTGGGCGGCGCTGTTAGAGATTTGTTGCTCGGTTTAAAGCCCAAAGATTTTGATGTCGCAACTAATGCAACACCTGAAGAAGTGAAATCACTTTTTAGGAGAGCCTTCATCATTGGGCGTCGTTTCAGAATTGTTCATGTGGTTTATGGTCGCGGTCGCGATCATGAAGTCATCGAAGTTTCAACATTTCGTGCGTATCTCGAAAGTGCAGATGCAGAGCAAGTATCGGGCAGCGAAAAGACAAGCAAAAAAGCGCTCTCCAATGTGTCTCATGCGGTTGATGCTTCGGGCCGTGTTTTGCGCGATAACGTTTGGGGCCCTCAAGACGAAGACGCTGCACGCAGAGACTTCACAGTCAATGCCATGTATTACAACCCGCAATCGCAAGAAGTGATTGACTATCACCACGGCATAGAAGACGCCAAAAAACGCGTCTTGCGAATGATTGGTGACCCTGTTATTCGTTATCGCGAAGATCCTGTTCGTATTATTCGAGCGGTTCGATTTGCTGCCAAACTCAGTGGCCTGGGATTTTCAATAGAAACCAAAACCGCAAAGCCTTTGCAAAAAATGATGTCGCTACTGGCTGACGTTCCGCAAAGTCGAATGATGGATGAGATGCTCAAGTTATTGCAAACGGGTCATGCGATTGCAAGTATTGAGCAACTCAAAAAATTGAGTTTACAAAAAGGTATCTATCCATTGCTCGATGTGGTGGTTGATCGTTCCACTCAAGTGTTTGTTGAGCTCGCACTCACCGATACCGATCGTCGTGTATCCGAAAACAAACCCGTAGCCCCCAGTTTTTTATTGGCCTGTGTGTTGTGGTCGGATGTGCGCGATGCGTGGGATCGACATCTCGAACACCACGCGCCTCATCCTGCTTTGCAAGAAGCCATTGATGAGGTTTTTTATTCGCGAATTGGTGATGTATCGGGGCGCGGTAAGTTGGCATCTGATATGCGTGAAATTTGGTTGATGCAACCCCGATTTGAAAAACGCGTGGGCAGTGGACCATTTACTTTGGTGGAACAAGCGCGATTCAGAGCGGGTTTTGATTTCATGAGACTTCGCGCAGTGGCGGGTGAAATACCCACGGAACTGGCCGATTGGTGGGAAGATTTCAGTTTGGAAGACGATGGTGCGCGCGCCGATATGTTGGATCTAATCAAGCAATCCACACCCAAAGTACAACGCGTATCCAAACATAAAACAGTCGTACAAAACGGTACTGCAACGTCGCCAGATGATGGTGCTCCACGTAAACGAAGACGTCGCAGACGCAAGCCCAGTGCGGATGCGCCACCCCATAGCGAAGCCTAAAAATGAGGCCTCTTGTACCTGCTTGGATTTCAATCGGAGCCAATTTGGGGGGTGCTGTTTCAAGCGTATTGCATGCCATTGAAAATTTAAAATCAATTGCTGATTCATCGCTCATTCGTGCATCGAGTCTTTATCAAACACAGCCGATTGATGCTCAAGGACCTGCCTATATAAATGCGGCGGTTTTGCTTCACACGCATTTAATTGCGCCATCTTTATTACAAATATTGTTGCATCAAGAAATTCAAGCGGGTCGATTAAGACCCTATCCCAATGCGCCACGCGTTCTCGATTTGGACTTGATTTTTTTTGGCGACGCGCATATTCAAAGTCATGATTTGATAGTTCCGCACCCCCGTTGGTCGCAACGTGCTTTTGTCATGATTCCACTTCAAGAAATCGATTGTCCTTTTGTCGATCTGTCCATGCTTGATTCGGTCGCGCATCAATCTATCAAAAAAATACCCACTCAAGACCCCAAAACGATGTCGTTCTTGTAACCCATGAGATAAGCAACTCGTTGTACACTCATGCTTTTAAAGTTAAGCAACCAGTTGTGCGGGAGCATCTATGTTTTTTGGCAAATTACTTCCCCAAGAGGGAAATTTTTTCGAGCTCTTCAATCAGCACGCGGACCGAATTGTTGAGGCCGCAAGAGCTTTTGATAACCTCGTTAAAAATTATGATGATGCGCACTTGCGTGAAAAATATATTCAAGACGTTGACAATGCCGAGCGTTCAGCCGATCGCATTACGCATGAAGTCAATCGTGTGTTGCACAAAACCTTTATCACGCCCATCGATCGCGATCAAATTCACTCGCTCATCAATACCATGGACGATGTGGCCGATCTGATTCAAGATTGCGCTGAAACCATGTCGTTGTATGACGTTAAAGCTATGACGCTTGAAATTCATAGACTCACCGATTTGAGCGTGAAATGTTGCGAGCGTGTTCAAGATGCAGTTAAGTTGTTGGCCAAGCTCGCACAACCCTCAACTGCTGAGGCCGCCCTTAAAACATGCGAAGAAATTGACAAGCTCGAATCGGATGCAGATCGTGTGATGCGCAGTGCGATGAGCAAACTTTTCCGTGAGCAAGAAGATGTGCGCGAACTCATTAAGCTCAAAGCCATTTATGAATTGCTCGAAACCATCACTGATAAGTGTGAAGACGTGGCAAATCTCATTGAAGGTATCGTGCTCGAAAATTCCTAATCGAGGCTCGCTCAAAAAATGGAACCTATTCAAACCGCTCTTTGGGTTGTCGTTGTATTGGTGATCTTGGCATTGGCCTTTGATTTCATGAATGGCTTTCATGACGCGGCCAATTCAATTGCCACTGTTGTCTCTACAGGTGTGCTTAAGCCTGCGCAGGCTGTCTTATTTGCCGCTGTATTCAATTTCATCGCTATATTTATTTTCCACTTAAGCGTTGCCGCTACAGTTGGAAAAGGAATTGTTTTGCCTGGTGTTGTTGATACGCACGTGGTTTTTGGTGCACTGATAGGCGCTATTACTTGGAACGTGATAACTTGGTATTACGGAATTCCCAGTAGCTCTTCACATGCGTTGATTGGTGGCATCGTTGGGGCAGTCATTGCCAAATCAGGTGCGAGTGCATTGATTGCATTGGGCGTGCTTCGTACGGTTACTTTTATTTTTGTGTCTCCCATGCTTGGATTTTTGCTGGGCTCGTTAATGATGGTTTTGGTCTCATGGCTGTTTCGAAAAGCCACTCCCTCACGCGTTGACAAGTGGTTTCGTCGTTTGCAATTGGTATCGGCTGGTGCTTATAGTTTGGGGCACGGAGGAAACGACGCCCAAAAAACAATTGGCATTATTTGGATGTTGTTAATTGCTACGGGATATGCCACGGTGGAAGATAAAAGCCCACCTACTTGGACCATTGTGAGTTGCTATATCGCCATTGCCTTAGGCACCTTGTTCGGCGGTTGGCGAATCGTCAAAACAATGGGACAACGCATCACCAAACTCAGACCCGTGGGCGGCTTTTGTGCAGAAACAGGTGGTGCAATGACCTTGTTTTTGGCAACAGGCTTGGGCATTCCAGTATCAACCACACACACAATCACTGGCGCCATTGTTGGAGTTGGTTCTACACGCAGAGCCAGTGCAGTCCGATGGGGTGTGGCTGGCAATATTGTTTGGGCTTGGGTTTTCACTATTCCTGCCAGTGCTTTTGTCGCCGCAATTGCTTATTGGGTTAGCTTCACCATTTATTGAGATATTTTTCTCGCTTCTTCTATTTGCGTTTCAAAATATCTTTGAAAGCTATAAACCAAACCCGATAAAAGCGATGTTGCGCCTACCATTAAGGCGACAACCAACACACCAATGGTGAGCCATTGGGTTTGTCCAGCTGCTGAATCGATATCCGATTCAGGATTGAACTTTTGATTCCATTGTTCTTTGCTCATTAAGGCATACACAACCGCCATCAATGAATTGCCAGCAATACTAAAACCTAAAAGCGGAAGTAACCACCAACTTAAAACATCATCTACCCCGTAATCCATCGATCTTTCAAGACCATACAAACCCAATGTCGTGGGAATCGGCAAAAGCCAAGCCAGCGTATCTCCAAGCCCAAAAAGATACAAACGATGCAACCCCAATGGGCCACCTAAAAATGTCAGCCAAGCGGCCACTGTTTTGTTTTTCATCAAGGCATTATCGACGCTTTAATTCAAACTTGATGGTGAAGACTCATTTCCTAAGCCTAATGTTTTTTGCATCAACACGGTGTCAAGCCATCGATTGTGTTTCCATCCTGTTGCTTGAAGTTGTCCAGTATGTGAGAAGCCTAGGGATGTATGCAGTGAGATCGACGCCTTATTGGCCGAATCTCCAATCACAGCAACCATTTGACGCGCGCCCAAAACCTCGCACTGGCGCATGAGTTCGGTCATCAAAGCACGTCCGATTCCCTTTTGAGTCGTGTTTTGTGCAACATAAACAGAATTTTCCACACAAAATCGATAAGCGGGGCGGGGGCGAAAAAAGTTTGCGTAGGCATATCCCAATACGGCATCGTCCAAAATTGCCACTAAATAGGGTAAGGGCTTGGAAATCACGTCGTCGTATCGATGCGTCATCTCAGTCAGATCGGGGGGCTCAATTTCAAAACTACCCGAACCATGCAATACATGGTGTTGATAGATAGCGGTGACAGCGGACAAATCTGCAGGGGTACAAGGACGAATTTGCATGGTGCTTATCTTAGAGGCTATAATAATTAGCTGTTCAACGTGTCGATGGCCGGGTGGCTAATCGCGTGTCTCAAGCGTTGAAAGATTTTTCCACCCGAAGGATTCATTATGGTCGTCATTCGACTTTCAAGAGGCGGTGCAAAAGCCCGTCCATTTTTCAATATTGTTGTCGCTGACAAGCGTACACGTCGCGATGGTAGTTTTATCGAACGCATTGGTTTTTACAACCCTACCTCCATTGAAGGTGAAGAGGGATTGCGAATTGCATATGACCGACTCAACCATTGGAAAAGCGTCGGCGCACAGGCTTCGCCAACCGTCGATCGCCTGATTAAGCAAGCTGCCAAAAAGGCTGCTTGACCCCCACCATTCGCTTGATGCTGGCACTCGAACCCGCTGTTTTGCCTGCGGATGCCATTGAAGTCGGTCGTATAGGCGATGCTTGGGGTGTCAAAGGTTGGTTCAAAGTGATCTCTCATAGCGCCTCGCCCGAGGCGCTTTTTTCATCCAAAAAATGGTATTTGATACCCACTGAGCGGGGAAAACCTTCTTTTGAGGGACCGGTGTTGATGAGAGTGAAACAGGCCAAGCATCATTCCGATACGGTGGTGGCTTGGGCAGAAGGCTTTGACGATCGCACCTCAGCCGAACCGCTCAAAGGCTCTCGCATTTATGTCGCAAGAAGTAGCTTTCCATCCACTCAAACCGACGAATACTATTGGGTTGATTTATTAGGTTTACAGGTTTTTAATCGTGAAGGCCTCAACCTTGGAGAAGTTAAAGATTTAATGTCTACGGGGCCTCAAACTGTATTGATTTTATCTTATTTATTAGAAGACAAGCCCATGGAACGACTGATTCCATTCGTCAATTCCTACATTGACCGTGTTGATATTGAAAAAAAACGCATTGAAGTTGATTGGCAACTCGATTACTAAATTCACGCACTTCTTATTGATTTATTAGATACTGTTGCTATGCGGTTTGACATCATTACTTTATTTCCTGAATTGTTTACCCCATTTTTAACCTTGGGTGTGACGCGTCGCGCCTATGATTCGGGTCAGATCAAGGTTCATTTTTGGAATCCGCGAGACTACTCACAAGGTCAATACAAGCGAGTCGATGATCGCCCCTTTGGTGGCGGTCCTGGTATGGTCATGATGGCCGAACCTTTAGATGCTTGCCTGCAAGCGATACGCAAACAAATCCAGTTGTCCCGAGAAGATGTTCCGCTGATTTATTTCTCTCCTGTGGGACAAACTCTCAATCAGGCTCAGGTTCAAACCTGGTCGACGTCCAAGGGAGCTATTTTTTTGTGTGGTCGTTATGAGGGCGTTGATCAAAGGTTTATCGATCAATGCGTGGACCATCAAATCAGTTTGGGAGATTTTGTTCTTTCTGGTGGCGAAATCCCAGCGCTGGCTTTGCTCGATAGCCTCATCCGATTGCTTCCAGGGGTTCTCAATGACGATCAAAGCCATCAGATGGATAGTTTTAATGCCGCACTAGACGGTTTGCTCGATTGTCCTCATTACACCCGCCCCGAAACTTGGCAGGGGCAAGCGGTTCCAGCAACTTTGTTGTCTGGACACCACGCAGAAATTATTCGGTGGCGTAAGGAGCAAAGTCTGGCCATTACAGCCAAAAATCGCCCCGATCTCATCGAAAAGACGGGGCTAAAGGGAAAAATCGTCTCACAAAGTCCATAGATTTTGAGTGCTAAAGCGTTGTATAATTTCATGCTTTGGATCCTCTGGTTGGCCGCATTGCGGTAGGCGCTAGTTGCCACCATGCAGTGCCTTTTGTGTAGCGCAACCACGATCATTTGAGGAAATCATGAATCTCATTCAAACTTTAGAGCAAGAAGAAATTGCTCGCATAGGTAAAAAAATACCTAACTTTGCTCCTGGCGACACCGTGATCGTGAGCGTTAACGTGGTCGAAGGGACGCGTAAACGCGTACAGGCCTTCGAAGGCGTTGTTATCACCAAAAGAAACCGTGGCCTCAACAGCAACTTCATCGTTCGCAAAATCTCCAGTGGAGAAGGTGTCGAGCGTACATTTCAAACTCACAGCCCCTTGATCGCAAGTATCGAAATCAAGCGTCGTGGTGACGTTAGACGTGCCAAGTTGTACTATTTGCGCGATCGCAGTGGCAAATCAGCACGTATCAAAGAAAAACTTACTCTCAAAGCACAAGCACCTGCAGCCTAAAAGAGAGTTACTTCAATCAAACCGTCGGAATTCACTTTCCGACGGTTTTTTTTTGCAAATCTCGCTATTGGGTGACAATCAGTGCTAACTCCTCATTAATACTCTATCCATGGTCTCTCTAGTACCAACGCCACTTTCAAAAATTCCTGGGTTTAATCCAAGGAATGCTCCCGTGCTTGGAATAGACAATCATCTCGAACCAATTCCCCAAGAAAAAATTATTTCATCAGCTTTAAGGCAACGTTTTTTAAGCCCGCCAGTTTGGGAACCAGAAATAACCATTGAAAGAAAAATAGTTGGTAAAAAATTAGTTGATGCAGCAGTTTTAATTGGGATTGTGCAGCGCCATCAACCTTTTGTTTTATTAACTCAACGCACCGCACATTTGTCATCGCATTCTGGACAAATCGCATTTCCTGGTGGAAAAATCGACGCCAATGACAAGGACCCGATTGAAGCGGCGATTCGCGAGTCCGAAGAGGAAGTGGGGTTAACAAGCCAGTACATTGAAGTTCTAGGTACCTTGCCCACCTATACAACGGGTACTGCTTTCGTTGTGACTCCTGTGGTCGCCCTCATCAAGCCCGATTTTAAAATGAAAATTAACACCAATGAGGTCGCCGATGTTTTTGAAGTGCCTCTTTCCTTTTTGATGACTCCAGCTAATCATCAAAGGCATGCGCTCCATTGGGATGGGATTGATAGAAAGTGGTTCTCAATGCCCTATCAAGACGGGGATTCCGAGCGATTTATATGGGGTGCCACAGCGGCCATGTTGCGAAATTTTTATCGTTTTTTATCGGCTTAGATGAGCTGTTCAGCCAACTCATCGCTATCATCTGTGCATGAGTTTTTTAGCCATTGTCTTTTCTTTACTTTTAGAGCAGGCGCGCCCTTTTAAGACGGGCAATCGTTTCCATACGGCCATCCATACTTGGGTCGGTTGGGTGCGACACAATTTTGATGCAGGCGCAAAGGGTCATTCATGGTGGCCATGGTGGGTTGCAGTAGCCGTTCCAGCCTTAGTGACGTTTTTGATTCATTGGGTATTAATCAGTACCTTGGGTTGGCCATTTGCATTGGTCTGGAGTCTCGCAGTTTTATACGCCACCGTAGGTGTTAGGCAATTTAGTCATCATTTCACAACCATACGCGACGCACTTGTTTCTGGTGATGAATCGCTTGCCAGACTAATTTTTGCGCAATGGCAACAAGTCGATGCCAGCCAATTGGCTAAACAAGAAATTGTGAGACACCTCATAGAACAATCAGTAATTGCTGCGCATCGACATGTATTTGGTGTTATTTCTTTTTATTCGATATTGGCCGCGCTCGGATTAGGTCCTGCTGGCGCCGTTATTTACCGAATGACCGAATACGTCACGATGGTTTGGAAAAATCAAAAAAAATCAAGCATCGATTGGACTCATGACGATACCAGTCTCGAAAATAATGCCAAAAAAGCTTGGGAGAAAATTGACTGGCTACCTGCTCGAATGACTGCTTTTTCATTTGCCGTTGTTGGTAATTTTGAAGATGCGGTAGATTCTTGGAGAAATTCAGCGCATCAGTTTGAAAATATCAATGATGGCGTTGTATTGGCCGCCACATCAGGCGCAATCAATATTCGTTTAGGAGGACAAGCGCTTCATCATTTGAATGATCTTCCCTATGACGAAAACAAACATGAAGAAACAACTTTCTATGGAAGGCCTGCAGATTTTTCGCACATGAGTGGATTGGTTGGTCTTGTATGGAGAACGGTGGTGATGTGGGTCGTCTTGTTAGCGCTTTTAACTTTGGCAAAACTTTTGGGCTAATTAAAACTGCCGAGGTTGCGATAACTCTTCAAAGAGTTGTGTATAAATTTTGTATCGTTGCGCGTCGATTTCTCCTCGTGCCAATGCAGTTTTAATATTGCAATCGGGCTCATGAACATGTGAGCAATTTGAAAATTTGCACAGACCAATATAGGGTTGAAGATCGGGCATCCATTGAGCCAAGGCGCTGGTTTCAAGATGGTGAATTCCAAATTCTTGAAAGCCTGGTGAATCAATCAATGCGGTTTTTTGATTTTGCTCGATCCAATACCAAGTGGTGTTCGTGGTTGTGTGTTTGCCAGACTGTAAGGCCTCAGAGATCGAATTGGTGGCCGCTAAGGCGCTTGGTATTAAACGATTGATGAGCGTGCTCTTACCAGAACCTGAAGGGCCCAGCACCAGTGTGGATTGATGAGAAATCAGGTTTTGAAATTCGGAGAGATCAAAATAAGGATCTTTGAGGCTGAGCTCGATCACGCGATAGCCCATTTTTTTGTAAGCACTTAATTTTTGTAAAGCATATTCAAACTCAGGTTGAATATCTTTTTTATTTAATGCAATCAGCGCTTGAATGCCCTGGGCTTGTGCGGCAATTAGCGCACGAGTGATTTGCATTTCAGAAAACTCAGGCTTGGCCGCGATGAAGATAAGAATTTGATCGATATTGGCTGCAAACGATTTGGTCCGAATATCGTCTTGTCGATAAAACAAATTTTTTCTGGGATGAATCGACTCGATGGTTCCCTCATCTTCGCTGGCGAGCCAAGAGACTTGATCGCCCACCACGGCTTGATTTTTTTTGCCGCGTGGATGGCAAATTCTTCGTTGACCGTCTAGGGACTCTACGATGACGTGTCGACCATAACTGGCAACGATGAGTCCGTTGACGTTCATGCGCTCAGATGGGCTAATCGTTGAGATGCCGATGGGTGTGAGTGATAAAAAGCAACGTACAAAGGATCGGGCGTCAGAGTAGAGGCGTTGTCTTTGTAAAGTTTGAGCAAAGCCGTTTTCAAGTCTTTTGCGTTGGCGTGTTGTGTTGCGAAGGCATCTGCTTCAAATTCGTGTTTGCGTGAACGAAATGAACTGATAGGAGACACCAAAAAACTCACCAATGGCGTGACTTGCATGAATAAAAGAAGTGCTAATGCGTCGTTGGGGCCCAAAGCATTGGGTGTAACGCCCAAGCCAGTGTAAAACCAAAGCTGTTGAGCTAAATAACCCAAGATAACCAAGCCTAATAAACTAGCCAAGAAATTAATCACAATCATCTTTGGAATGTGTTTGAGTTTGAAGTGACCCAATTCGTGTGCTAAAACGGCTTGCATTTCATCGGGCGAGAGTTGGTTGAGTAAGGTGTCATAGAAGACGACTCTTTTGTTGCGCCCCAATCCTGTGAAGAAAGCGTTGGAGTGCGCGGATCGCTTGGACCCATCCATGACAAAAAAACCTTTGACACTAAACCCTGTTTGCGTCATCAGTTGCGTGATTCTCTGTTTGAGTGATTCATCCTCAAGAGGCTTGAATTGATTGAACAATGGCATGATGAAATTAGGTGCAATCCAAAGAATAAATAATTGAAATGCGATCAGTGCAAACCAGGCCCAAATCCACCAATGTATTCCACCTGCGTTCATTAACCAAAGGACAACCCATAGAAACGGCAATCCTAAAATCATGCCGAGCATGAGGCCTTTGACCAGATCGCTTGCCCAAAGACGCCATGTGATTTTGTTGAAGCCAAATTTTTCTTCGAGCACAAAAGTTTGGTACAAGGAAAGCGGGAGACCAATGACACCATTGATGAGCATGAAGCTGATGAATAAAGCGATTTGCTGCCACACACCAACATCCATGACTTGCAGCAAGGATTGGTTGAGTAATTGAAGGCCACCCAGCAAGGTCCATCCGACCAAGACAAGCGTATCAATTGCGAGATCCCAATATCCCAACTGAAGCTTGGCCAGAGTGTAGTCAGCAGCTTTTTGATGGTCGACCAGGCTCATGGACTGATTGAATTCGTTGGGAACTTCATGGCGGTGCGTGGCGACAGTTTTGACTTGACGCGAGGCCAGCCAAAACTTTATGGCCAAATTGACGACAAGAAATGTTGCAAAGGTAAGGGTCATTAAAAAAGATTCGCTCATAGGACAGAGTTTAGCCTTAATCATTGGGGGCTTTGAACATCAGCGACAATGATGGAATGACCTCGCAAAATCAACCCGCCATTGCCGATTCGTATATTTTTAAAAATTCTGACCAAAATTTGGTCTGGATTGACTGTGAAATGTCTGGTCTCGATCCAGAAAAAGAACGCTTGCTCGAAATCGCAGTGGTCGTCACAGGCCCTAACCTGGAGCCTCGCATTGAAGGCCCCGTATTGGTTATTCGTCAAAGTGATGAATTGCTGAATGGAATGGACGCTTGGAATAAAGGAACCCACGGCAGAAGTGGCCTGATTGAAAAGGTCAAAGCCTCTGCCTTGACTGAGTCAGAAGCCGAAAGCATATTGCTTGATTTCGTTCAAAAGTACATCCCCAAAGCGGCCGCGCCCTTGTGTGGCAACACCATCAGCCAAGACCGACGTTTTTTGGTGAAATACATGCCCAAACTTGAGGCTTGGTTTCACTACAGAAATATGGATGTGAGCACCCTCAAAGAATTAGCGAAACGCTGGAAGCCTGACGTCTATTCATCATTTAAAAAACAACAAAAACATACGGCACTGGCCGATGTGCATGAATCAATTGATGAATTGGTTCACTATCGCACCCATTTTTTACAACTTTAAAGCCCATCATTCACCGGGTATTAGGGGAAACCCGAAATGTGTGCTACAATATGGATTGTTGAACGATTTGTTCAGCTTGTACATCTACCTCAAACCTTGTGTCCGCCTCTGCGGAACAGCCACCCTCAAGGGTGTTGCGCTCTGTTCGAAGGTTGATGTTTTTTCAACCTTCAAATGGAACCCACAGGCTCAATGCCTCGGGTCTTATCATGACTCATGCATCCGATGTGATCGCTGTTACAGCATCACCAGAAAAAACCGCACTCGTCGTCACTTTTGAATCCTTAGGCTTAGCACCTGAATTGATTCAAGCAGTGGCCGATTTATCTTTTACGCAACCAACCACTGTTCAGTCGCGCGTTATTCCACTTGCGCTCACTTTGCAAGATAAGCCTGTCAACGACCTCATGGTGTCGAGTCAAACAGGTAGTGGCAAAACAGCTGCATTCTTATTGCCCGTGTTGCATACACTTTTGTTGCAACAACAAGAACATGATAAAAAACAGGCCGAAGAATGGAATGAAAAGGTCGTGCAGGCCTTGGCCAAAGGTGAAGAGCTACCCAAGCGCGCCAAAAGAAAAAATCCAACACAACAACGTCATTTCAAAGCGGCAACACCTGGCGCATTAATTTTGTGCCCTACGCGCGAACTCGCTCAGCAAGTCGCCAACGACGCAATTGATCTCGTTAAACATTGCAGAGGTTTACGAATTGCTTGTGTGGTCGGCGGTATGCCTTACCCATTGCAAATTGCACGACTCAACAATGCCGAATTGGTTGTGGCGACTCCGGGTCGTTTGCTTGATTTACAACGATCCAAAAATATTCAATTAGACAAGGTGCAATTCTTAGTCGTGGATGAGGGGGATCGCATGCTCGATTTGGGATTTGCCGATGATTTGGCTGAGGTTCATCAACTCACAAGCAATCGTCGTCAAACCATGATGTTCAGTGCCACATTTGCTCCACGTATTCAACAATTGGGTGCTCGCGTGATGCGAACACCCCAGCGTGTTCAGGTTGATTCTCCACAAGAACGTCACTCCAATATTAAACAAACTTTATTTTGGGCTGACAACTTGCATCACAAACGTAAATTGTTAGACCACTGGTTAAGAGATACTCAAATTGCTCAAGCCATTGTTTTTGCAAGTACGCAAATCGATTGTGATGCATTGGCTGCAGACCTCCAACAGGCTGGATTTTCAGCAGTTGCATTGCATGGCGCCTTGAGCCAAGGTCTACGGAACAGAAGACTCAATGCATTGCGTGATGGCATGGTTCAAATTTTGGTTGCAACCGATGTGGCTGCTCGCGGAATTGATGTGCCAAACATCAGCCACGTTTTTAATTACGGGCTTCCTATGAAGCAAGAAGATTATGTTCACCGCATCGGTCGCACAGGTCGCGCAGGTCGCGATGGCATTGCCATTACTTTTGCTGAATGGCGTGAGCGTCGAAAGATTTTAGACATCGAAGACTTCACCAAGCAAACACTCAATGCCGAAATGATTCCTGGTTTAGAGCCCACGCAACGTTCACCACGACCCGCAGGGCCTGGTGAACAACGTCGATTTGGAAAGCCATCAGGCCCACGTCGTAACGATCGTCGTGCGGGTGGTTCACCACCCAAGCACGGTTTTGGTGGCGATGCGCGCAGGGCAGGGCCTAGACCTGCCGCCAAGGCTGCAAGAGATCGTTAAGCAGGTTTATTTTCGCGCAAGGCGCCACTGAAAGATTTAATAAGTGGCTTGAGAATATAAGTTAATACCGTCCTTGTTCCTGTTTCAACGTCAATGTTGGCCGTAATGCCAGCTTTGATGTTGATGCTTGTTGCTTGTTTTGTTATTTATTGACTCGAACATTCATTTTGTAATAAACCGTGGACTGGCCCTTTTTGATTTTGATCGGAGAAAGTGTCTGGACTTAAGTGAATGACCGTGCCTTTGAGCGCGCCGTAAATGCTGTAACCATAGGCGTTAATTTTGATCATGGCCGATTGACCTAACTTGAGTTGACCAATGTCTGCTGGGTTGACTTTACATTCAATAATCATGTCGTCACCTGCAGTTGCGATTTGCAT
>Ga0114978_10000548_pt1 | contig 32062 bp, 27 predicted proteins | sample S_140212_EF_Meta_FD_87027 | JGI IMG/M metagenome (GOLD analysis project Ga0114978, IMG submission 87027) | Freshwater microbial communities from Lake Simoncouche, Canada to study carbon cycling - S_140212_EF_MetaG | ecosystem: Environmental > Aquatic > Freshwater > Lake | place: Lake...
ATCTTGGGTCAATACATTGCATCAACATCTCGAACTGGTGTTTTAGCTACATCGATAGTTTCATCAACAATTCTTGAAAAAATTGCGAAAGCACACGCGTTAAATTTCAAAAATACCCTCACTGGCTTTAAGTGGCTTTCAAAGATTGAAAACTTAGCTTTTGGGTACGAGGAAGCTCTTGGATACTGTGTTGATTCTGAAGCTGTGAATGATAAGGATGGAATTTCTGCGGCTTTGCTTTTAACAAGAATTTCTGCCGAATTAAAAGTTCAATCAAAATCTGTTTTTGATTTACTTGATGAAATATGGAAACTCCACGGTTTTCACGCGACAGAGCAAATTTCACAAAGATGCGACTCGCTCGTGCACGTGCGTTCAACTATGGAGAAAATTCAGAAATCACATCCTTCTGACATTGCAGGATTCAAGGTTTTATCTGTTGAAGATTTATCCCATCCAGCAGACGGGTTACCCCCCACTGAAGGGTTGAGATTATGGCTTGAGAATGGGGTCCGAATCATTATTCGACCAAGTGGGACTGAGGCAAAAATTAAGTGTTACATAGAAGTTATCAGCAATACCGGAAGGGATGACGCTATGAAAACTATTGCTCAATTACGCGCTCCCTTAATTCAATACTTAAAGTAATCCTTAGAAGGTAAGGTAGTACCGTGGAATTTTACGGTCTGGTAGATGGCACTGAAATCTCACTGCGAAAATTCCTTCAGACTCTTTCTGGAGTAGATCAAATTGGCGCAGAAGCACGTGCTGCCATGCTGGCAACTCGAAGTATCAAAACATCTGCAAAAAATTGGGCAATTGATTTAGCTATTTCGATGGTAGATCTCACAACTTTAGAAGGCGCAGATACTCCAGGAAAAGTACGAGCGCTCTGCAACAAAGCGGTTCGCCCTGACTCAACTGATTCATCAGTTCCAAGTGTTGGTGCGATCTGCGTATACAACGACATGGTTGCAATCGCCAGAAAACACTTAGATAGCATCGGCGGATCTCACGTTCCTGTTGCTGCCGTATCGACGGCATTTCCTTCTGGCCGCGCATCAATGGCAGTAAAAATTCAAGATACTCAAGATGCTTTAGATGCAGGCGCTACCGAAATTGATATGGTGATTGATCGAGGGGCGTTCTTATCAGGGCAATTTCAGGTAGTTTTTGATGAGATTGCCAAAATTCGCACATTATGTGGAACTAAAGCTCATTTGAAAGTTATTTTGGAAACTGGTGAATTGGTAACCTATGACAATGTGCGTACCGCATCATTTATTGCCATGTTAGCCGGGGCAGATTTTATTAAAACCTCTACAGGTAAAGTTTCCCCAGCAGCAACACCGCCCGTTGTATTAGTCATGCTTGAAGCGGTGCGAGATTTTCACCAGTTGACCAACCATAAAATAGGGGTAAAAGCTGCTGGCGGAATTAGGACCACAAAGGATGCCATCAAACAATTGGTACTTGTAAACGAGACTGTAGGGAGCCAATGGCTTTCTCCATCGCTATTTAGAATTGGTGCTAGCGCACTCCTTAATGACTTACTTATGCAAAGAATGAAAGCCCGCGATGGTTTCTATCCAAGCCCCTCCTATGTATCAATCGATTAAGGCGATCACTCATGACAGATTTTGATTACGCACCGGCACTTGAATCTCGATCGATTGTCACTATCGAAAGTGAATACGGGCATTTCATTAACGGGGAGTTTGTGAAGGGTGCCAACCACTTCCCCACGATCAATCCTTCAAACGAAGAAGTGCTAAGCCAGATATCGCTCGGTGGTGCTCAAGATATTGACCGTGCGGTAGCGAGTGCAAGAGTGGCATTTGAATCAACGTGGTCAAAGATGCCAGGTAAAGAACGTGGCAAGTATCTCTATCGGATAGCTCGCATCATGCAGGAGCGTTCACGCGAGTTTGCTGTTTTAGAAAGCTTGGACAATGGAAAACCAATTCGTGAATCACGAGATATCGATATTCCACTCGCCTGTGCCCACTTTTTTTACCATGCAGGGTGGGCAGATAAATTAGAATTTGCCGGAGTTGGTAGTTCGCCACGCCCACTTGGTGTCGCAGGACAAATCATTCCTTGGAATTTCCCGCTCCTGATGCTTGCCTGGAAAATCGCACCAGCCCTTGCAGCGGGTAACACAGTTGTATTAAAACCTGCTGAAACAACTTCGCTGACGGCTTTGTTGTTTGCGCAAGTCTGTCAACAAGCCGAACTTCCAGCAGGTGTAGTCAATATTGTTACTGGAGACGGACGAACAGGTTCTGCCCTTGTTGATCACCCAGGAATCGACAAAATTGCATTCACTGGTTCAACTCAAGTCGGTAAAGCTATTGCACGGGCAATTGCACCTACGAAGAAAAAAGCCACGCTAGAGCTCGGTGGAAAAGCTGCAAATATTGTTTTTGACGACGCACCTGTAGATGAATGTGTTGAAGGAATCGTTAATGGAATATTTTTTAACCAAGGACATGTTTGCTGCGCTGGTTCGAGGTTGATTGTTCAGGAGTCGATTGCTGAGGAAATTGTTTCTCAGTTAAAAGTTCGAATGTCGAAAATCCGAGTAGGTGATTCACTCGATAAGAACACTGATCTTGGAGCCATAAACTCGGCCGAGCAATTAAGCAAAATTACTGCTCTCACAAAATCTGGAGAAGATGAAGGCGCTATGCGTTGGAGTCCTGAGTGCGCATTGCCTAAAAAAGGCTTCTGGTTTGCACCCACAGTATTTACTGGTGTCACTCAAGCTCATCGCATTGCTCAAGAAGAAATTTTTGGTCCAGTCTTATCCGTCCTCACTTTTAGAACGCCACAAGAAGCCATCGAGAAGGCGAATAACACCCCTTATGGCTTATCTGCAGGGGTTTGGAGCGAGAAAGGTTCAAGAATTCACTGGGCTAGTCAACAACTTAAAGCCGGAGTTATTTGGGCAAACACCTTTAATAAGTTTGACCCCACAAGTCCTTTTGGTGGTTACAAAGAATCTGGTTGGGGTCGAGAAGGTGGGAGCCATGGCTTAACTGCTTACCTCAAGAGTGCAGAAGAAGGTGGCAACAATGAGTGATCGCATCGAAGTAAAGAAAACTTACAAACTATTTATTGGTGGGACTTTCCCGCGAAGTGAATCTGGCCGCACCTACGAAGTCAACGACCATAAGGGAGGCTTCCTTGCCAACCCTGCACTTGCATCTCGTAAAGATTTGCGTGACGCCGTTGTGATTGCTCGAAGTGCACACATAAACTGGGCAAAAGCGACTGCTTATAACCGTGGGCAAATTCTTTATCGCATTGCTGAAATGCTCGAAGGTCGCGCAGATCAATTTGCTTCCGAAATATCTGCCCTCGATGGTATTTCTGTCAAAGAAGCTCTCAAAGAAGTTCACCTCTCTGTAGATCGACTTGTTTGGTATGCAGGGTGGTCAGATAAGCTTTCTGCTCTTGTTGGCGCAACAAATCCAGTTTCGGGTCCCTACTTCAACTTCTCTATTCCAGAACCGATGGGCGTCGTAGGTGCAATCGCTACAGAAAAGAATTCATTGCTTGGATTTATTGATGCCATCGCACCCATAATCGTTTCAGGAAATAGCGTTATTGTTTTGGCTAGCGAACGTGCGCCACTACCTGCGATGAGTTTTGCAGAAGTGCTTGCAACCAGTGATCTACCTCCAGGGGTATGCAATATTTTGACTGGCTCCAAAAGTGAGCTTGCGCCGTGGTTTGCTTCTCATATGGATATTGATGGCCTGGACATCACTGGAGTTGAACACGATTTGCGAGCCGATGTGAAGGTTGCAGGAGCTGAGAATTTAAAACGCATTCACTCATTTGCTGATGGACAATCACCCGCCAGAATCTTGTCCTTTATGGAAGTTAAAACAACGTGGCACCCAATCGGGGTTTAAGAGTTATTCACCAGAAATAGCGGAAAACCTTGGCTTTATAACATCTTCGATGATTGCCAAGCGCTCTTCAAAGGGTATGAACGCACTCTTTAGTGCGTTGATTGTTACGCGCTGTAAATCCTGAAAAGTCCATTCAAATGCATCAACAAGTTGTTGCATTTCGTTTGACATAGAGGTTTGGCTCATCAATCTGTTATCGGTATTAACGGTAATGCGGAATCTCAGTTTTCCAAGTTTGCCGATTGGGTGCTCCTTGATGGATTTAGCAGCACCTGTTTGAAGATTAGAAGTTGGACAGAGTTCAAGTGGTACTCGGCGATCTCGTATATACGAAGCAAGTCGACCTAGTTTTGCAATGGGTTCGCTCATGTCAATGTCATCCATAATGTGAACTCCGTGACCAAGTCTTTCTGCACCACACAGTTGAATCGCTTCCCAAATTGATGGCAGCCCATATGCCTCACCCGCATGAATCGTGAAGTGGGCATTCTCTTGACGCAAATATTCGAATGTCGCAAGTTGATCACTTGGAGGGAAACCATCTTCAGGACCTGCAATATCGAATCCTGCAACTCCCTGATCTCGATATTTAACAACTAGCTCAGCAATCTCCTGGGAGCGAGAGTTTTGGCGCATTCCGCACAGTAGTGACACAACTCGAATAGTTTTACCTTGAGACTTTGCTTCAGCTTCTCCTAGTCGATATCCCTCAAGGGTTGCTTCAACAATTTGTGCAAGGGTTAAACCTTTTTCGGTAAAAAGTTCAGGTGCGCCTCGAACTTCTGCATATACAACTCCGTCATCAGCTAAATCAACAACGCATTCACGAGCAACTCTGACAATATCTTCTTTTCTTTGCATCACAGCTATTGTGTGAGAAAAGGTTTCTAGGTATCTCACAAGTGAACCAGAGTCACATGATTCACGAAACCAGGTTGCAAGTTCTTCTGCATTCTGGGTTGGGAGGCCTTTATAGCCAATCTCTTTTGCGATATCAATTATCGTTTGTGGGCGAAGACCGCCATCTAAGTGGTCATGCAAAAGTGCCTTTGGTAAGCGTTTAATTTGATCTGGCGTCGGAATCTTTTTTAAATCGATCATCCTTGAATTCTTTCCACAACTAAAGGTAGCCGATTAACGCTGCCTCCTTGCACAATTTCTACGCACCCATCGAGGGCTTGAAGTGCTCGCTCGAATCTTTCAGGCTCGTCGGTATGCAGCGTCATGAGTACTTGGCCAGAAGTAATCTCATCGCCAGGTTTTGCATGAAGTTCGATACCAGCGCCAGCTTGAACACTTTCGCCTTGACGTGATCGACCAGCTCCTAGCCGCCAGGCTGATACGCCAACTTTCATCGCATCCATTGTTGTGAGAGTTCCAGTTGATGTTGCGAGAACTCGATGTTGTTCGCGAGCAACAGGAAGTTTTGCATCAGGGTCACCACCTTGGGCGGCAATCATGCGCTTCCAAACATCCATAGCCGTGCCATCTTTAAGAGCAAGTTCTGGATCTTTTCCTTTTATTCCAGCGGCATCAATCATTTCTCTGGCAAGTAAAATGGTTAATTCAACAACATCACTTGGTCCGCCACCTGCAAGTACTTCTACTGATTCTCGAACTTCAAGGGCATTGCCAGCAGTTAAACCTAAGGGAACATCCATCGCTGTTACGAGTGCGCGAGTCTTGACGCCAGCATCAAGACCAAGTTGAACCATAGTGCGAGCAAGTTCACCAGCTTTAGCAGGATCACTCATGAATGCACCACTTCCGGTTTTAACATCCAAGATGAGAGCAGAAGTCCCTTCAGCAATCTTCTTACTCATAATCGAAGATGCGATGAGTGGAATTGCCTCAACTGTTGCTGTGACATCTCGAAGTGCGTAAAGTTTTTTATCCGCTGGCGCTAAACCTTTTCCTGCAGCGCAAATTACAGCGCCGCAATCTTGCAAGACTTTTAGCATTTTTTCATTCGTCAATTCAGCTTGCCAACCAGGAATAGATTCCAATTTATCTAAAGTCCCACCTGTATGGCCTAAACCGCGACCAGAAAGTTGTGGCACTGCTCCCCCGCAGGCAGCAACCAACGGAGCTAACGGGAGTGTGATTTTGTCTCCCACTCCACCTGTTGAATGCTTATCTGCAGTCGGGCGATCTAACGCTGACCAATTCATTCGTTCACCGCTATTAATCATGGCGTTAGTCCATCGAGAAATCTCTCGTGAATTCATGCCGTTGAGCAAAATAGCCATAAGGAGTGCGGACATTTGCTCATCGGCAACTATGCCGCGCGTGTAGGCAGAAATTACCCAATCAATTTGGGGATCTGACAATTCATTGCGATCACGTTTTGCCGAGATAATCTCAACAGCTGCAAATGGTTCAATCAAGGCGCTTGTTCAATTCATCTGGCCCAAATGCCCATGGAAGTAACTCAGAAAGTGGCTTAACACCCGTATCGGTCATCATTTGCAACGCACCGCCGCCATGTTCGAAAAGTAATTGACGACACCGACCACATGGCATGAGCGCGTTGCCGTGTGAATCAACACAAGAAAATGCAATAAGTCGCCCTCCACCAGTTGCGATAAGAGTTGAAACCAAGCCACATTCGGCGCAGAGTGTTAATCCGTAACTTGCATTCTCTACATTACATCCACTAATTATTCTGCCATCATCAACAAGCGCTGCTACGCCCACGGGAAACTTTGAATACGGGGCATAAGCGTTCTGCATTGCAGATAATGCCTGCTGATTTAGTGCATCCCAATCAATAACCATTAGTGACTTTCTCCACGTTTGTATGGAATTCCATCAGCAGCCGGAGCTCGAACCCGACCAACAAAACCAGAAACTGCGATCACAGTCGCGACGTAGGGAATCATTAACATGAACTCCGAAGGAATTGTTGTACCAATAATCGAAAGTACACTCTCAACATTGCTCGCAAATCCAAAAATCAATGCGGCGCCAACGGCGCCCATAGGGCTCCATTTTCCAAAGATTAAAGCAGCAAGTGCGATAAAACCTGCACCTGCGGTCATCTGACGACTAAACGTACCTACTCCACCCAGCGTGAAATATGCACCGCCAAATCCTGCAATTGCTCCCCCGAGCACAACATTGCGAAAACGAATTTTGTTAACATTTATGCCAACACTTTCAGCCGCTGTTGGATGTTCGCCAACGGCTCGCATGCGTAAACCCCATTTGGATTTAAATAATCCAATATTGATCAGTGCCACGATGAGATACATGAAATAGACAATAATCGTCTGCTCGAAAAATATCGGACCAATAAGTGGAATCTTGGCAAGGATTGGAATTGCTAATGGATCCAATCCTGATCCCGAATTCCATGTACTTTGGTAGGGAATAAGTAATCGTTGATATAAGAATCCAGTAATGCCAATAACTAATACGTTAAGAACGAATCCAAGAATTACCTGGTCGATGGCAAACTTAATTGCAAAAGTTGCTAGTAAAAGAGCCACGAGAGCGCCAGCAACTGGTGCGATAAGTAAGCCAAGCCATTTCTGATGAGTAATGCTGGCCAAGACTCCAGATGCAAAGGCCCCGAACAAAAGTTGACCTTCAATTGCAATGTTAATTACGCCAGATCGCTCACTGACCACTCCGGCCATTGCGCCGAAGATCAGTGGAACAGAAAGTAAGAGCCCACCTTGTAACAAGCCAGTGAGCGGAATGAATTTTCCGCTTGCAGTCCAACAAAGAAATGACATGAACAAGCTCATGGAAAAGATGGCACTCGCAACTCGAACTGTTTTGCGCGCCTTGAACTGCAAGTAAGAAATTATGACCGCGACAATAGAAATGATTGAGAAAAGCATTGATCCACTTTTGGAATGTACCGCCCATTGATGCAAGAAGGCCCATTCATTCCCCAATACGAATCCAAAGGTTATTACCTCATTTTGCTTTGGCAATATCGCAAAAAACAAGAAACCAAGAATTCCTAGTACTGACATTGTTGCAATATTTCTGCGTCGGCGTCTTTCTGGCGAGGAAAGGGTACGGGTTTCGAGTTGAGTCATTACCCGTTCCAACCTTTAGAAACAACAGTTGAGCCAGTTTTCAAATCCCTCAAGCGGAAAATAAATTTAACAAGGGTCGGTGCAGATATAAATAGAACAATGAGAGCCTGTATAACCAAAACAATATCGACAGGATTCTGTGTATTAGCCTGCATCGTTAGCCCGCCAGCGCGCAGCGCTCCGAAAAGCAATGCCGCAACTACCGTGCCGATTGGATTTGCGCGGCCTAACAACGCGACAGTGATTGCATCAAAACCGAAACTTCCAGCAACATCTGTAGTCAGTGCAAACTCAGACCCGAGAACTTGTATAGCTCCACCTAGCCCCGCTAAAGCGCCAGAAACAGCCATAGCCGTGGTTGTTACAAAGGCGACTGAAATTCCTGCAGTACGTGCCGCGGATGCATTTGCACCAACAGCTCTAAACCGAAATCCCCAAGTACTTCTATTCAATAACCACCAAACAAAATAAGTGGCAAGTATGGCAATAAAAATTCCGGCATTCGCCCGTAAATCACTACCAAGGAATTGGGGTAACTTCGCTGAGTCATGGACTGGCGGTGCCAGCGGATTGATCAATCCACCTGGGCGAAGGAATACTTTGGTTTTCAAGAGCCAAAATAAGAAAAAGCCTGCGATGTAGTTGAACATGATTGTCACAATAACTTCATGTGCTCCGGTTCTAGCTTTTAGCAACCCAACGAATCCGCCCCACATCGCAGAAAAAACTATTGCAGTTATCAGTGCGAGTAACACGTGAATCATTGGTGGGAAATTAAATGAAAATCCAATATAAGAAGCACCTATGGCTCCGAAAATGAATTGACCTTGTGCTCCGATATTGAACAAACCCGCTTTAAAAGCGAGCGTTACTGACAAGCCGGTCAAAATCAGCGGAGTTGCAATAAGTAAAGTCTCTGATAGCGGATAGAAACCACTCAGCAGAGAACCATCTTTAACAAGGTTGTTGTCGAATATCGAACCCTGAAAGAGTGCAAGGTAGGCATTTCCGGCTGAATGTAGCGCTGCGGTAAAGAATTTCCAGGGTGAGCCAATAAGAGGCAAAACTTCTCGATCTGATAAAGCAATAAGAATTCCACCAAAGAAAGCAGCTAATACAAACGCTAAAAGTGGAAGTTTAATTCTAGAAAAAGCTTTCGAAATCATTTTCATGCACTCGCCTTATTTTCCGGGCGAACCCCAGCCATGAGAAGACCTAACTGGGCCCTGGATGTCTCTGGCGAAACTATGGCAATAATCTCCCCCGCGTACATAACCGCAATCCGGTCTGCAAGAGCAATAACCTCATCAAGCTCGGTGCTAAATAGCAAAACGCCTCGTCCTGCATCGCGTTCGGCCAGGATTCGCTCGTGAACGAATTCAATTGACCCAACATCCAAACCACGAGTTGGTTGAGAGGCAACAACTAACTTCACAGGACGAGAAAGTTCTCTAGCCAAAACTACTTTTTGCTTATTTCCGCCAGATAGAGACGAGGCTGGATCTTGAATATTCTGCAAGCGGACATCAAACTCCTTGACACGTAAATCACCTTCTTTAGCGACAACTTTGGGAAACATCACTGGGCCTTTTGCATAAGGAGGTAAGTCATGTAAATCTAAGATCAGATTCTCTGCAATGGAAAAACTGCCTATTAATCCATCCAGCTCACGAGATTCTGGAACGTAGGCAATCCCAGCGTGTAAGCACTCCCTAACATCTGATCCAGTGATGTCTTTCCCATCTAAAATTATTTTGCCATCAACAAATTCCTGAAGACCTAGCAGGGCTTGAGCCAATTCGCTCTGCCCGTTGCCTTGAACTCCTGCAACTGCCACTACTTCGCCAGATTTAATTTCCAGAGATACGTTTTTAACCAGTCTGCGCCCAGTCACATCATGAATATTGAGACTCTCAATTGTGAGTACAGGCTTACCAAATTTTCCTTCTGCCTTCTCAACCTCGAGTGAGATTGGCCTACCCACCATGAGAGAGGCCAACTCCACTTGCGAAGCACTGGGCAAAGCTGTTCCAACTACTTTACCTCTACGAATGATCGTAATCTTGTCCGCTGCCTCTTGGACCTCGCGCAATTTGTGGGTAATGAAAACAATAGATGTGCCTTTGTCACGCAAACTCTTCATATTTCTTAATAATTCATCTGTTTCTTGCGGTGTCAAAACTGCAGTTGGCTCATCGAGAATGAGAACCTTTGCATCATAAATAAGGGCTCTGATAATTTCAACGCGCTGCTGGATCCCGACCGGCAAAGTTTCCACAAGAGCATCCGGTTCTACATCAAAATTAAATTCCTTGGACACCCTGCGAATTTCTTCCTTAGCCGTTTCTAAATCGAGCAAGCCAAATCTCTTTGTTTTCTCATGTCCTAAGACGATATTTTCTGCCACAGTGAAGACCGGAATGAGCATAAAATGTTGGTGCACCATACCGATCCCAGCAGCTAACGCATCCCCGGGAGTCTTGATATCTAACTCTTTACCGTCAACTAAAATCTTTCCAGAATCTGGAGAGGTCAGGCCGTAAACAATATTCATCAAAGTGGATTTTCCAGCGCCATTTTCGCCAAGAATGGCATGAATCTCGCCATCGCCGACTAAGAAATCTATAGAGTCATTTGCAACTAACGAACCGAAGCTTTTAGTAATACCTCGAAGTTCTAATGACATGTCAGTAAATCTACCCTCTATTAGAAAGTAATCAAAGAACAAAAAGTAAAGGAGTAGGCCCGATTTCCGGACCTACTCCTTTACTACTGTGATCTATTAGATCGAAAGTGCGCCAGAGATAATATCTGCTTGAAGCGCGCGGATTTCTCCTTGTAGCTTGGCAGGTACTTTCTTTGACATTTCACGGTATGGAGCTAGGAAAGTTCCCTTGTTTGCAAGGTTTCCGAAATATCCAGTTCCTGTGTATTTTCCATCAACGCAATCCTTGGTAACTGCAAGGACAGATGCTCCTACACCTTTAACGACAGAGCTTAGGATTACAGACTTGTACTGAGGTAGGAAATCATAGAAGTCTTGATCGACTCCAAAGACCAATGACTTCTTGCTTTTAATTGAGTTGCCAGCGGTATCTCCACCAAGGGTTCCAGCAACTGGGAAAATGACGTCTGCGCCTTGTTGTTCAAAGCTCTTTGACATCTGAATTGCCTTTGCGCTGTTCTGGAAATCTCCTACCATTGAACCGGCAGCAGGTTTGGCAGGATCCCAACCAAGAACCTTAACTGACTTGCCCTTTACCTTGTTGTAGTAAGCAACGCCCTTGTAGTAACCATCCATGAACATTGTTACAGATGGATAAGGTGCGCCACCGTATGTTGCAACAATTCCGGTCTTGGATACTCCGGCGGCTAGGTAGCCAGCTAGGAATGAAGACTCATCTGTTGAGAATTGAAGCGCCTTCAAGTTAGGGAAAGTTTTTCCTGGATATTGATCAAAGTTTGGACCGTGATCAGCACCGTCGTTATCGACGATTGCGAATTTGACTTTTGGGTTGGCAGCAGCTGAAGCCATAATTGCCGGCCCGATTTGATAGCCAACGCCGACAATAATTGTGCACTTATTGTCAACAAGCTTCTTCAAGTTTGGAACGAAATCTGCAGTCGATGCTGCAGGAAGATATGTTGCCTTTGTCTTTGTGAATTTATCTGAAGCTTGTGCGCCAGCCCATGCTGATGCGTTGAATGAGTGATCATCCACGCCGCCTGTATCAAGAGCGATACATAACGTAACTGGAGCAGCTGCTGTGGCAACTGGTGCCACGGTGATACCTACTGCAAATGAAGTAGCAGCAAAGAGCGCTACATAACGCATTGACTTTTTCAATTTTCCTCCAAGGGTCCCATGTATTAGATGGGGAGTTGATTTCGGGCTAGCCTAGCGTCAGGGGCCAAAAATGCATCTATTTGCAGCGTGATGTTTGCGCGCGTGGGTTATAACGAAAAGATAAACTCTCAACCCTAGGTAGAAAGTTTTGCCGCTTTTTTAGCAAAATTATTGATTTGTTTCTTTAATTTAATACTTTTGGATGACCAAAGTGAGATTTCAACCCCTTTATCAGTAATCCCATACCGGCGCCCTGATACCCCTAGGGCCGGATTGACGATATCGGAAAGGGTGTAACCAATCGACATTTCGGAAAGCAGATCCACAACTGCGATATCCAAGCGTTTTACAACTGATGCGATGAGATATTTCTTAGTAGTTGCGCTGAGAGTTGCATATTGTTCAGGCTCTAAACCAATTAAGCCAACTGACTTTCCATTTATATTGGCGTTTGCAACAACGTTTAATACTTCAACATCAGAGCCTGGGTTTGTTGAGAAAATTATATCCACTCCGTCTGCAATCATTTGCTTGGCAACATTTGCAGTTGAATCATTTGCGTACTTCGAATTTATTAAGATTCCCTTTTTCACAGCTTGCGCGCCTAGTGCAAAACCTTTATCAAAATCTTTTGACTGAGAAAGATGAGTGATGATGCCAATTTTTGAACTTTGTGAGAGAAGGGCTGCAGTAACGCCAGCTAGGTATCCGCCTTGATTTTCTGCAAATACAAGTGAAGTCACATTTCTAAGCCCCACTGTCTCGTCATTTATTATCGCAAATTTTTGATCCGGGAACTGAGCGGCAAGGATTTTAAGAGCCGATGCATATTGACTTCCAACTACCAATATAAGGTCACAGCTCTTTTTCACAAGTGAAAGAACGCGAGCTTGGCGATCGCTCTCGCTACCAATTGTCACTGTGGATTCGAGTGAAAAATTGATACTCTTCTTTGCGGATAGAAAACCAGAGTTAACGGCATCATTCAGGGAATGATCTCCAAGCCCGCCAGTATCGTAAGCAACACCAATATGGAGTTCTGGTTGGCTAGCTGATGCGAATGAACTGCTTGAAATTGTGATCGCAAGAATAGCGATAATTGCTAGTACGCCTCTTATTTTTTTCATAGAACTAATCCGAGATTTTGATAGGTACTTTGCATCGTTTTTTCAGCAACGCCACGTGCCTTGACAGCTCCACTAGCTAGAATTTTTAATAAGTAAGTCTCATCTTCCAAAAGTTGCAGAGCGCGCTCACGTACTGGTTTCAAAACGTCAATGACAACCTCGGCAACTCCAGTTTTGAAATCTCCGTAACCTTTGCCCTCATATTCCTTTTCAATCTCACCTATTTTTTGACCCGAAAGGGCTGAGTGAATCGTTAATAAGTTACTTATGCCTGGCTTCTCTTTCTCATCAAAAAGCACTTCCCTGCCTGTGTCAGTCATTGCACTCTTAATTTTCTTCAAATTTATTTCAGGAGTGTCCATAATCTCAATAACGCCCTGCATTGAGCTGGCAGATTTGCTCATCTTTGAAGTGGGATCCTGTAAGTCATTTATTTTAGCGCCGCTTTTCAAAATGTAAGCATCTGGAATTTGGAAAGTTTGCCCGTAACGAGAATTAAATCGACCTGCTAAATCTCTTGTGAGTTCGATGTGTTGACGTTGATCTTCTCCTACAGGAACTAAATTCGCCTGATAAAGCAAGATGTCGGCAGCTTGCAACATCGGATAAGTAAAAAGCCCAACTACCGTGCGGTCTGTTCCAGTTTTTTGAGACTTATCTTTAAATTGGGTCATTCGACTTGCTTCACCAAATCCTGCAAGGCATTCCATAATCCAGCCAAGTTGATTGTGCTCGGCAACATGGGACTGCAAAAAGAGGGTGCATTTATCTGGATTGACTCCAAGTGCTATCAACTGTGCGGCAGATGCCAGAATTCTTTTACGAAGGAGTGCAGGTTCTGTTTCGATTGTTAGCGCATGTAAATCAACTACACAATAAAACGCATCATGATCTTCTTGAAGTTCAACCCATTGTTTGAGCGCACCTAAATAATTTCCAAGGTGAAAGGAGTCATGTGTTGGTTGAATACCCGAGAGAACTCTTTTGCCCGTCACAATGGATATTCTCGCACGAACTAGACCGAACGCGAGATTAAGAGACGACCCGCGCGCTTTCCTTCAAGAGACAAGACTTGGACCCGAATTCCGTTAATCGCCAGCGAATCAGCCACTTGTGGCATACGACCAAGGAAGTGCATAACGAAACCACTTGCTGTCTCATATGGACCATCTGGAATTTCAATCCCTGTTTGATCTAATAAATCTTCAATTGAAATCAGACCATCCACCTCAACATCTCCAGAATGCGATTGCTCTTGAACCTCGCTTTCGTGGCCATCGTATTCATCCTTAATGTCTCCAATCAGGCATTCAACTAAATCTTCCATCGTGATAATTCCATCGGTTCCGCCGTATTCATCAAGAACGATTGCTAAATGTTGCCTCTGGCTTCGCATTTCCGTGAGAGCCGGCAAGACACCTTTAGTGCCAGGCAGAAACATAATCGAGCGAACAAGTTCTTGAATTTTCCCATCTTTACCAGCTAAAGATGTATCGAGTAAATCTCGGACATGGATGAAACCAATAATCTCATCACTTGATCCACGGACAACTGGGTATCGAGAATGGGCTCTATCTACAGCAACTGCAATTGCCTTATTAATTGTTAATGACCCATCCATGAAATCCACTTCAGTTCGAGGCACCATGACCTCATGCACTTGACGCTCGCTGGCATTAAAAACCTCTTCAACAATGTCCCGCTCTTCATCGCTGAGCGCAGCATGGCCTGTCACTAAATCGAGCAACTCTTCTTCAGACATTTGGGTGCGCTTCTCTTTTGGATCTACACCGAAAATTCGAACAACAACATCAGTTGAACGCGAAAGCAGCCAAATGACTGGTCTAAAAAACATTGCAAGTACATCAATAATTGGAGCGGATGCCAACGCAATTTCTTCTGTGCGAAACAGGGCAAGTCTTTTCGGAACTAACTCGCCAAATACAAGGGAGAAATACGCAATAACTAATGTAAGACCCACAAGTGAAAGGTTGATACTCCAAGTTTTTGAAAGTCCCAAATTTTCAAGCCACGGTTCTACATAGGTGCCAAGCCTTTCTGCTCCTAGGGCTGCAGAAAGAAAGCCACACATGGTCACACCAACTTGAGCTGCGGCAAGGAAGCGATTGGGGTTTGTAGAAAGCGCAGCGACTCGTGCACCCCTGCGACCGCGTGTTGCCATTTGTCGAACTTGGCTTTCGCGTAAAGATATTAAGGCAATCTCGGCGGCAACAAAAAGTGCGGCCAGTAAAATAAGTGCGGCAACGATTCCGATATCCGTGATAAGTCCGTGAAGAGATCGATCGTCAGGCATGAGGTAAATCTTATCGGCAACGATGTATTCCCTGGAGTTGTGCTTTCCTGTATGTTCTGGAGACCTGAATCGAGGCTAGCCTCAAGCAGGTCTTTCTTTCTCGCTTGAGAGGGAGATGAAGTACCACCTTCAACCAATGGATCGTCGAGCACGTACCTGCTCGGAGAAGGAGTGATTTATCATGGCATCAGTCGTATTCGAAAAAGCAACACGTATTTATCCCGGCACCAAAGTGCCTGCGGTCGACAAACTAGACCTCGTTGTTAAAGATGGTGAATTCTTAGTACTCGTTGGACCATCAGGATGTGGAAAATCAACTTCACTTCGTATGTTGGCCGGCCTTGAAGAAATTGATAACGGTCGCATTCTTATTGGAGATCGAGATGTAACAAATGTTGCTCCGAAAGACCGCGACATCGCAATGGTTTTCCAGTCTTATGCGCTTTATCCACATATGAGTGTTGCAGAAAATATGGGTTTCGCTCTCAAAATTGCGGGCGTCTCAAAAGAAGAACGTGATCGCAGAGTTCTAGAAGCTGCCAAGTTATTAGACCTAGAGCCATATCTCGATCGCAAACCTAAAGCTCTTTCGGGTGGACAACGCCAAAGAGTTGCAATGGGACGAGCAATTGTTCGAGAGCCACAAGTTTTTCTTATGGACGAACCACTTTCTAATTTGGATGCGAAGTTGCGAGTTGCAACACGTACCCAGATTGCAGCCCTTCAACGCCGCCTTGGAATTACCACTGTCTACGTAACTCACGACCAAGTTGAAGCAATGACGATGGGTGATCGAGTTGCAGTACTTAAAGATGGTCTACTACAACAAGTTGATACTCCAAGAAACCTTTATGACAATCCTGCCAACGCATTTGTCGCCGGGTTTATTGGCTCTCCCGCTATGAACTTGCTTGTTGCACCAGTTTCTGGAGGCGTTGCAAAACTTGGTGGTCTTTCAATCCCTGTTCCATCGAGCGCTGGGTCCACGGTCACTGTTGGCGTTAGACCAGAAAGCTTCACGCCATCTAGTGCAGGTTTTGATGTTCTGGTTGAAGTTGTTGAAGAACTCGGTGCAGATGCATTCGTGTATGGAAAACCAGCAGATTCAACAATTAAATTTGCACACTCTTCAGATGAAGGTGCGCAAGTAATTATTCGCTGGGACCCAAAGAGCCCTCCAAAGCCAGGAACAACAATTAGCGTTGTTGCTAATCCAGAGGCAATTCACCTCTTCGATTCCGCAACAGGGGTGCGCTTAAAATAAAGCTATGGCTTTAAATTAAGCCATAGCTTTTTGGAGATTGGCATCGATAGACGCCAAGAAATCTTGCGTTGTTTCCCACGGGGCATCAGGTGAAATCAAGATCGCTAGATCTTTTGTCATCTTTCCGGATTCAACTGTTTCAATGCATACACGCTCAAGAGTTGTGGCAAATCTTGCCAATTCTGCGTTGTCATCCAACTTGGCGCGGTGTTGCAACCCTTGTGTCCACGCGAAAATCGAAGCGATTGGGTTTGTCGATGTGGGTTTACCTTGTTGGTGAACTCGATAGTGACGGGTAACGGTTCCGTGAGCTGCTTCTGCTTCGACAGTCTTTCCGTCTGGAGTCATGAGCACGCTCGTCATAAGACCTAAAGAACCAAAACCTTGAGCAATAATATCTGACTCAACGTCGCCATCGTAATTCTTACAAGCCCAAACATAGCCACCTTCCCAACGCATGGCAGTTGCAACCATGTCGTCGATTAGACGATGCTCATAGGTAATGCCTGCCTTATCAAACTTTTCCTTGAACTCAGCGTTAAAGACTTCTTCGAAAATATCTTTAAAACGTCCGTCATAAGCTTTCAAAATTGTATTTTTGGTCGAAAGGAATACTGGATATTTCCGCATCAATCCATAAGTAAGAGATGCTCGTGCAAATTCACGAATGGAATCATCTACGTTAAACATTCCCAATGCAACGCCAGGGCTCTGAAATTTATAGACTTCAAATTCCATTGGCTTAGATCCATCTTCTGGTGCAAATGTCATTGTTAAAGTTCCAGCACTTGGCACCAAGAAATCAGTAGCACGATATTGATCACCAAATGCGTGGCGGCCAATCACAATGGGCTTTTTCCAGTGTGGAACCAACCGAGGAACGTTGCTGATAATAATTGGCTCGCGGAAAATTACCCCACCTAAAATATTGCGCACTGTCCCGTTTGGAGACTTCCACATCTTCTTGAGGCCAAACTCTTTTACGCGTGCCTCATCTGGAGTAATCGTCGCGCACTTAACGCCAACACCATGTTTTTGAATTGCACGTGCAGAATCAATTGTTACCTGATCATCTGTAGCATCGCGGTTTTCTATTCCAAGATCGTAATACTCAAGGTTGATATCCAAATATGGCAATATCAACTGCTCCTTAATGAATTGCCAGATAATTCTGGTCATTTCATCTCCGTCGAGCTCTACAACAGTTCCTACGACCTTGATTTTTTTCATTTTTACTCCAGTTCTAGAGGCTTTGAATATCTGCCTGTTTTGCACGAACTGCTTCAGCAGCAGCTTTGAGTTCTGCTAATTCGCTTTGAGATAAGGCCGTTTCAACTACTTTGGTAATTCCACCCCGGCCAATTTGGGCTTCTACTCCGAGATAAACACCCGAAATTCCATATTCGCCATCGACCCAGGCGCAAACAGGCATTACTTCACCTGAATCTTCAATGACAGCTTTTGCCATGCGCGCTGCTGCGGCCGATGGTGCGTAATAAGCAGATCCAGTCTTGAGTAAGGCAACAACTTCTGCCCCGCCATTTCGAGTACGCGTTACTAATTCATCAATTTCTTCTTGCGAAAGTTTTTGAGTAAGTGCAACACCATCAACTGTGCAACGACTTGGTACCGGAACCATGGTGTCTCCGTGTGAACCTAATGTGAGTGTCTTGACTGAACTTACCGGGACTTTTAGTTTTTCGGCTACAAAGTTTGTGAACCTAGCTGTATCGAGCATGCCAGCTTGACCCATGACGCGATTGCGAGGAAAACCAGAAGCTAGTTGAGCAAGTGCAGTCATTTCATCGAGCGGATTCGAAACAACAATAATTACCGCATTTGGACTGTGTTTTGCAACATTTTCTGCAACACCTCTGACGATTCCAGCGTTAACACCAATCAAATCCATCCGACTCATGCCGGGTTTGCGTGGAAGCCCTGCAGTGATTACCACAACATCAGAGTTTGCAGTTGCTTCGTATCCGCCACCGTCTGCCGTGGTTGTTGCTCCAATAATTTTTGTTTCAAAATTTTCTATTGATCGTGATTGATTCATGTCGAGCGCTAAGCCTTCGGGCTTGCCTTCCAAAATATCTGTAAGGACGACTATGTCAAAAACGTTGTATTCGGCTAATCGCATTGCTGTTGTCGAGCCATAGAATCCAGCTCCGATGACACTCACTTTTTTTGACATAACAGTCACTGCCTTCCTTTGACGCTGCTTTAAAACTCTCTTGACATCAAGATAATTCTAGCGTCCCCTGGGAAGAGCCAACGCCAATATGAAGAGAGCTACTGCCAGCGCCAAAGGTAAGAATCTTTCGAACCTGCGTGCGCTGTGACGAGAAATACTTACCCCGAAGGCTCCCACCGCAATAAACAAGGCTCCCGCGCGAACAAATCCAGCGATGCCAGCAATGATGCCAATGGTGACTCCAAGATATGCCAAAAAAGCAGTGCTCCGAATTTTTATCGACACGATTCAACAACATTCTTCAGCAGCATTGCTCGGGTCATTGGGCCCACTCCGCCTGGCATTGGTGCAATAAAAGATGCAACTTCAGAAACTGCCGGATGCACATCCCCGAGCAAACCTTCAGGTGTACGAGAGATCCCAACATCGATAACTGTCGCGCCACTTTTAATCATTGCGGCAGTTAAGAAATGTGCCTTGCCAATTGCTGCGATGACAATATCTGCATTCTTAGTGTGGCTCGACAAATTTTTAGTTCCAGTATGGGTCAACGTTACTGTTGCATTCTCACTCTTACGCGTCAACAAAAGCCCCAATGGACGACCGACTGTAATCCCACGACCAATGACTGTAATTTCTGCCCCATCAATGGCGATGTCATACGCTCGTAGTAATTCAACTATTGCACGGGGTGTGCATGGCAAGGGACCGGGTTCGCCACTTACTAGACGACCTAAGTTGAGTGGATGTAATCCATCTGCATCTTTAGAAGGATCAATCGCTTCCAAAACTTTTTGAGAATTGATTCCGGATGGGAGGGGAAGTTGCACAATGTATCCAGTGCATTCCTTAGAAGAGTTAAGGTCTCTAATTGCGGACAATATATCGGACTCTTTTGCTGACGCAGGTAAATCAATTCGGATAGACGTTATTCCCACTTCTTCACAATCGCGGTGTTTTCCGTTTACATAAGAGTGCGAGCCAGGATCTTCGCCTACAAGAACGGTTCCAAGTCCAGGAACTTTCCCACTTTTTTTGAGTTCGGCAACTTCAATTGCGAGCGAAGACTTAATTCTGTGTGCAAGTGCTTTGCCATCTAAAATCTGTGCGCTCATTTTCGTAATCCTAATGGGCATTAAGCATGCGAGAAATGGCGCACGCCAGTGAAAAACATCGGGATATTTGCTTTTTGCGCTACCGCAATGACTTCTTCATCTCGCACGCTTCCTCCGGGTTGCACGATTGCAGACACTCCAGCCTTAATGAGGATTTCAACGCCATCAGCAAATGGGAAAAAGGCATCACTTGCTGCAACGCTTGATTGAACTCGTTCTCCTCCTCTAGACACTGCTAAGTGCGCTGAGTCAACACGGTTTACTTGACCCATTCCAATTCCAATCGACGCACCGTCTTTTGCAAGAAGAATTGCATTGCTTTTCACAGCCCTCACAGAGCGCCAAGCGAAGTGAAGATCTTCCAATATTTCTGCACTGACAGAAGGTCCACTTACTTGCCTCCAATTCTTAGGATCATCACCACCCGCATTTATCAAGTCACTTTCCTGAAGGAGTGCTCCCCCAGAAATCACTCGTAACTCAAGTGGAGAAACTCTCGAAGTGGCACATTCCAAGATACGAATTGAGGGTTTAGCTTTCAAAATTTCAAGCGCATCTTGTGAAAAACTTGGGGCAATAACAACCTCTGTGAAAATTTGAGAAAGTGCTTGCGCCATTTCCGAATCAATTTCCCGATTGGCGGCAACAACTGCACCAAATGCGGAGACTGGGTCACACTCGTGCGCTTTTCGGTGTGCTTGCGCAATTGTCGAACCAAGTGCAATTCCACAAGGGTTAGCATGTTTAATAATTGCAACACATGGCTCGTCATGATCGTGCGCAGTTCTCCATGCAGCATCGGCATCGGTATAGTTGTTAAACGACATCTCTTTGCCATGTAATTGCTGTGAAGCTACAAGCCCTGAAGAAACTCCACTTTGCCCATACACCGTTGCACGCTGATGTGGATTTTCACCATAACGAAGCGGATTCAGTTCTTTCCAAATTCGCCCAAACCACTGTGGGGGTTCTTCATTGTTTTCGCCAAGCCAATTTGCAATCGATAAGTCGTACTCTGCAGTCGTACGAAAAACCTCAAGTGCAAGCTTCTTTCGCTCTTCTGCAGTAAATCCACCAGATGTCATAGCTTGAGTAATTTGCTCATATTGAGTTGGCTGGCAGACAACTGCAACAGAATTATGATTTTTTCCAGCACCTCGCAGCATCGACGGACCGCCAATGTCGATTTGTTCTATACATTCAGCAAAATCTGCTCCCGATGCAATGGTCGCTTGGAACGGGTAAAGATTTATGACAACTAAATCAAAAGGCAAAATATCTAAATCTTCTATGGCTCGCATATGTTCTGCATTACTTTGATCTGCCAAAATTCCTGAATGAATTCTCGGATGGAGAGTCTTCACTCGCCCCCCCATGATTTCAGGAAATCCCGTGTACGCACTCACTTCGGTGACGGCAACTCCAGCGCTTTGCAATGTTTTCGCAGTGGATCCAGTTGAAAGTATTTCTACCCCCGCGCGATCAAGAATCTTCCCTAACTCAACAACACCAGTCTTGTCATACACGCTGATCAGTGCTCGCCGAATTGGTTTGCGCTCAGACATAGCGTTTCTCCAATGTTAGTAAGAGTCTTGCGATGGTCTCAACGATGAGACGTCGTTCGACAATCTTAATACGCTCATGCAATGTAGCGATGTCATCACTTGGCAGGATTGCCACTTGAACCTGGGCAATAATCTCGCCAGTATCAACGCCAGAATCAACCCAATGAATTGTCGCTCCGGTCATTGGCTCTTGAGCAAGTAATGCATCTTTAACAGCGTGAGCACCTGGAAATTTTGGGAGAAGAGAAGGATGCGAATTAATCACCTTAAAGCTCTCCACAAATTCTGGTGCAAGGATTCTCATAAAACCGGCGCTGACAATCAAATCTGGCTTAAGAGAAGTAACAACTTCCATGATCTTTTGGTTCCAGGTTTCACGGGCCAAATCAAATGGTACGAGGTAGGTCGCAATTCCACTTTTTTTTGCTCGATCCAAAACTGGAGCGCTGGGACGATCGCACACGAGCCCAAGAATGTGCGCCTCTATTTCTCCAACATTGGTCCCATCAACGACTGCTTGAAACAGTGAGCCATCACCTGATGCCAAGAGAAGAATTTTAGTTTTCATGCACTTCGTTTCCGGATTCTACCTCGAGCGGAGACGCGTTCCATCAGACGTGGGATAAACATAGCTAAGAGTATTCCAACACCAATTTCTAGAGTGAGTACTAACGGAAATTTCCAGAGAGAAACACCCACTGCTCGAAGTGAAGGAGTCATTAGTGCGCCGCTACTCATGAAGGCGAGAAATAGGATGAAGAGAATAAGCACTACAAAACTTTGAGAAATTACACGTTGGTTTAGCGAGATTGTTGAACTGTGCAAAAGCGCGCCAATTGCGACAAAAAATATGGCCACTAGTAAAAATGACGGATGTGTACCTGTTGGGAGTGCTCCAAGAATAGGCAGGGCTGGAATTTCTGCAATTGTATGAGTCCAAGGCGAAATGATTGTTCCTGCACCAATCGCGAAGCCAGATCCTGCAAGGTATGAAAGCGTAGCAACAATTGCATTTGGGATAAATAGAATATTTATTAGGAGTAAAAGAATTCCGCCTACAATTCCCGGTTGTAAAATAACAGTCAAATTCTTTACTACTGACAATTGTCCAAAGAGCGCAACCCCAAGTACCACACTTGAGATTCCAAGCATGATTGCTAAATAGCGGAGTGATAATTCGATTGGAATTAAAGTGGATGAGCGTCTTCTGTTAACGACAGTGCCCGCTGTCAGCCATGTGCCTAATCCAACAATCACCGGTGTCCAATAAATTATTGGAGAAACAGCGTGAGATTGAGAAATCCATGCTATCGATGTAGCAAGAAGAGTATAAATAAATGTAAAAAGAGATCGAGCAAGGCGAATAGATTGCTCGCCGATATCAATGTGCTTAGTGATCCTGCGATAACCTTTTCGAATCGCAATAAAAGGGAATACCAGCGCACCAAGAGGTAAATATGAGAAGAGCCCTGAAACTTCTGCGGGGGGCAACATCAGCGAGAACGGTATGTGATGACAGGCAAGCCAAACCCATAGAGCCACACGTAGTGGGTCGGATGTGTGAGCGCTACTGCTTCCTGCAGTCGACCAAGCCAGAAGAGTAATAAAACAAATAGGTAAAAGTAAAAGTGCGACGCTACGTAAAGCTTGTGTCAACGAGACCCAGAGGACGCGTTGGAACATGTGCTTAGCGATTCAAAAGCGCCCGCATAATGCGAGCAGTTTCACTAGGAGTTTGTCCTACTTGCACACCTGCATCCTCTAACGCATCTTTTTTACCTTGAGCAGTTCCAGATGAGCCGGAAACAATTGCGCCTGCATGTCCCATAGTTTTTCCTTCAGGAGCCGTAAAGCCAGCAACGTAGCCCACAACAGGTTTTGTCACATTAGCTTTAATAAATGCTGCAGCGCGTTCTTCTGCATCGCCACCGATTTCGCCAATCATGACAATAGCTTCTGTTTCTGGATCATCTTGAAACGCTCTCAAACAATCAATGTGTGTTGTTCCGATAATCGGATCGCCACCGATACCTACGGCTGTACTGAATCCAATGTCGCGAAGTTCAAACATCATTTGATACGTGAGGGTGCCTGACTTAGAAACCAACCCAATGGGCCCTTTTCCAGCGATATCAGCCGGAATAATTCCAATATTGGTTTCGCCCGGAGTAATAATTCCAGGGCAGTTTGGCCCAAGAATTCTTGTTGTGCCCTTTGCAACCGCATATGCATAAAAGGCCGCTGTGTCATGAACTGGAATTCCTTCGGTGATGACAACAACAAGTGGCATGCCAGCATCTATCGCATCAATTACTGCAGCTTTGGCAAACTTTGGAGGAACAAAAACTACAGAAGCATCTGCGCCAGTTGCAGATCTTGCCTCAGAGACAGAATCGAATACTGGAAGTTGATGTCCATCAATATCTACAACTTGTCCACCCTTTCCAGGGGTGACTCCACCAACTATTACTGTGCCTGACGCCAGCATTCGGCGAGTGTGTTTGGTTCCCTCAGTACCAGTCATTCCTTGAACAATGACACGGCTATTTTTATTAATAAATATAGACATTATTTAGCGGCCAATTCTGCAGCCCTAGAGGCCGCTCCATCCATTGTGTCTAACTGCTGAACGAGCGGGTGTTTGGCCTCATTTAGAATTCTGCGCCCTTCGAGAACGTTATTTCCATCTAACCGAACGACTATTGGCTTTGTGGCTTTAGAACCTAACATCTCTAGCGCTTGAACAATTCCATTAGCAACTGCATCGCATGAGGTTATTCCGCCGAATACATTTACAAATACACTTTTAACATCTGGATCTCCCAAGATGATAGAAAGTCCATCTGCCATAACTTGAGCAGATGCTCCCCCACCGATATCCAAGAAGTTTGCAGGTTTTACGCCGCCAAATTTCTCACCGGCATAAGCAACAACGTCTAAAGTGCTCATCACTAGCCCAGCGCCATTCCCAATAATTCCTACTTGTCCCTCGAGCTTCACATAATTCAAATTTTTACCTTTTGCTAGTGCTTCTAGTGGATCTGAAGCAGACTCATCGATAAGTGCTTCGTGATCTGGGTGTCGGAATCCGGCGTTGTCATCAAGTGTGACTTTGCCATCCAATGCAATTATTCGTCCATCGGTTGTTTTCACGAGCGGGTTAATTTCAACTAAAGTTGCATCTTCACTTGTAAAGACTTCCCAAATTAAAAGCAATGTGTCTGCAACTTGCTCTGCAATATCTGTTTGAAATTTTGCATCTGCAACTATTTTAAGCGCCTCAGACTTAGAAAGCCCTTGGTTGGAATTAACTGGAACTTTTATTAGTTTTTCTGGTGTCTCATGAGCAACCTGCTCAATATCCATTCCTCCAGCTACAGAAGCCATAATGAGAAAGGTTCTATTCGATCGATCTAGCAAGATTGCCAAATAATATTCAGAATCAATTGGTGCAGCTTGGGCAATCATTACCTTATTAACAATGTGGCCTTTGATGTCCATTCCAAGAATTGCACTGGATTTTTCCCGAGCATCTTGCGCATCTTCCGCAAGTTTTACGCCTCCAGCTTTCCCGCGACCGCCAACTTTTACTTGAGCTTTAATCACAACTTTTCCGCCAATTTTCGCGGCAGCAGCTTGCGCTTCATCTGCAGTAGTTGCGACGGCACCAGCTAGAACGGGAACCCCGTGCTTTTCAAATAGATCTCTTGCTTGATATTCAAAGAGATCCACGGTGGCCTCCTTTCTTGTTTGAAATGCTAAGACGGGTGTAATCCTAGAGCTTCTCAACCGGTGCATAGCGCAAAAGCAATCGCTTCTCACCGTATGAGCCAAAATCTATTGTGGCTTCGGCGCGATCACCTTCACCAGATAATGCTTTAACGGTCCCTAGTCCAAATGTGTCATGTGACACACGCTCACCAATTGCAAGATCTAATGCAACGTTTTTCCTTCCAGTTGCTCTAGGTGGGGGTGCAGAAAAATTTCTCTTTGGTGAAACTCGTTGTGCCGTTACATTTGTTGAACGCCACTGAATAAGGTCTTCAGGAATCTCTTCTAAGAATCGAGATGGTGGATTAAAACTTGGCGCTCCCCACGATGAACGATATTCAGCACGAGTCAGATATAAACGTTGTTGCGCACGAGTGAGTCCAACGTATGCCAAACGACGCTCTTCTTCAATCTCTTTCTTTTCACCAAGAGTTCTTGAATGGGGGAAAATTCCATCCTCAAGACCTGCAAGGAAAACTGTAGGAAACTCAAGGCCTTTAGCTGTATGCAAAGTCATGAGTGTAACTACGCCTCCATGATCTTCTCCTTCAGGAATTTCATCCGCATCGGCGACAAGTGCAACTTGTTCGAGAAAACCAGAGAGAGAAATTTCCTCATCTTCGCCTAGCGCCTCGAAAGGCTTCTCTTCATATTCAAGTGAAACAGCAACTAATTCCTGTAAGTTTTCAACCCGGACTTCGTCTTGCGGATCCTTACTCATAGAAAGTTCTGCCAACAATCCAGATTGCTCGAGCACTGCTTCGATAATTACGGATGGTCGAACTTTGGCCTCAACAAGGACACTTAGTGCCGTCAATGATGCTATGAAATCTCGAATCGACGCTGTCGCCCGACTGGGAATATCAGGCATCTCGGTGCACCTATGAAGTGCTTGCCAAAAAGATATACCTAGCTGAAGTGCAAATTCATCAACGTAATCTAGAGCGCGATCGCCAATTCCACGTTTTGGTACATTAATAATGCGACGAAGTGAAACTTCATCACTGTGATTAACAATCACGCGTAAGTATGCAAGCAGATCCTTAACCTCCTTGCGTTCATAAAATCGAACGCCCCCAACTACCTTGTAAGGTAGCGCCGCTCTCATAAATACTTCTTCGAAAACACGAGACTGAGCATTTGTACGGTAGAAAATTGCGGTGTCTCCTGGTTCTGAACTTCCAGAATTTTGAAGCTGTCGGATTTCATCTTTAATGAATTCTGCTTCATCGTGTTCTGATTCGGCAACATATCCGATAAGCGGTGCACCAGAGCCAGCATCCGACCATAAATTCTTTTCTTTACGACTTTCGTTTTTCGTTATTACTGCATTTGCCGCGTTAAGAATATTTTGAGTCGATCTGTAGTTTTGCTCCAAAAGTACGGTCGTCGCGTTCGGATAGTCCATTTCAAACTGCAAAATATTTCTAATAGTGGCACCTCTAAATCCATAAATGGATTGGTCCGCATCTCCGACCACGCATAGTTCGGCAGGGGCGAGCAAATCACTTTGTTCGCCAACTAATTCTCGAATTAATTGATACTGGGCTCGATTGGTGTCCTGGTACTCGTCCACGAGCACGTGGCGAAAGCGCGAACGATAACGAGCCTTACTTTCGGGATAACGCTGCAAGACTTCAACAGTTTTAAGAATCAAATCGTCAAAGTCCATTGCATTAGCTTGTTCTAACCGTCGCTGATAAACAGCGTAAACTTCGGCAACAATTTGCTCAAATTGATTAGTCGTTGCATTGAGATAATCGGATGGTCCCATTAATTCATTTTTCGCATTTGAAATCATGGACTGAAATTGGCGGGGAGGATATTTTTTAGGGTCCAAGTTGAGTTCTTTAGAGACTATTGTTATTAAACGCGCACTGTCTGCTTGGTCATAAATGCTGAAAGAGTTGCTGTAGCCAAGTCGTGAAGCCTCTTGGCGCAAAATGCGCACACATGCGGAGTGAAATGTTGATACCCACATTGATCGAGCAATCGGGCCAACTAAGGCTGTGACTCTTTCTTTCATTTCGCCCGCAGCTTTATTGGTAAAGGTGATAGCTAAAATTTCATATGGAGCGCAACCCCGCTTAGACATTAAATATGCGATTCTGCGTGTAAGAACGCGAGTTTTCCCAGAGCCCGCACCTGCAACCACGAGTAGAGGACCGCCGGAATGTGAGACTGCCAAACTTTGCGAAGGATTAAGCCCTTCAAGCAAAGTTTCAGTGCTCGTCATAGTCGGCATTCTATTAGGCTTACACGACATTAGGCTTACGCGAAATGAATGAAAGGTCCACAATGGAACCGATTGCCGATAGCGAAATCAAGCGAGTTCTCGTTGTGACTGCCCACCCTGATGATTCAGATTTTGGTGCATCCGGCACTCTTGCAAAATGGATCAAAGCCGGAATACATGTCTCTTATTGCATCTGCACAAACGGGGATCAAGGCGGGGAAGAATCAGGAATACCTGTCGAAGAAATGCCAGCTGTGCGTCAGCGTGAACAACGAACAGCCGGTGAAGCAATTGGCGTTACAGATATAACATTCTTAAATTACCGCGATGGCTCACTAGAACCGACTCTCGGTCTGCGAAAAGATATTGTGAAAGCTATCCGAATTGCTCAACCTGATCGAATGGTTATTCAAAGTCCAGAGAGAAATTGGGAGCGAATCGGAACCAGTCACCCTGATCACCTTGCAGCAGGTGAAGGTGCGATTCAAGCGGTTTATCCAGATGCACGTAACCCTTTTGCATTTCCAGATTTACTTGAAGCAGGATTTAAGCCATGGAGAGTGAAGGAACTTTGGGTAATGGGTCATGCGACTCCAGATCATTTTGTGGACATCACAGAAACTTTTCCATTGAAAATGAAGGCACTTCATTCTCATGTTTCCCAAACTGCTCACAATAAAGAGTTGGAAGATATGGTCAAAGCTTGGGGAGAAAGAAATGCAGCTTTAGCAGGTTACACAGAAGGAAGAATTGCTGAAGCTTTTAAAATAGTTAATACAAACTAACTATTTAATGGAAACGCTCTCGATTGCCACAGTTTGAGCGGGAGGGCCATCTACGCCGCCACCTTGTACGCCTGCATCAGCAATTGCTTTGAGAATGTCTAACCCTTTAGTGACTTTGCCCCAAATAGAGTAATTCTTTCCCAACGACGTATCTGCATACACTAAGAAAAATTGTGATCCATTGGAATTTGGTCCTCCGTTTGCCATGGCAACGGTGCCAGCTGGATAGTTGTTATCCGCAATCGCGGGAAGATTTTCATCTTTATACGCCCAGGCGGGCCCGCCGTTGCCTCGTGCTGTTGGATCGCCACATTGCAAAACGTAAATATTTTGTGTGGTCAAGCGATGGCAAAGTGAGCCGTCGAAATAACCAGCGCGAGCTAGTACAGCCATTGCTGTAACTGTTTGAGGCGCTTTCTTCTGATAAACATCAAAATCAATCTCGCCGCAATTAGTTGTTAAAGTAAAAGATGAAATCACTTCAGTAAGGAGCCCAGAGGGTGCGGGCACATTTACAGCAACATGCGGAACTGCTGTTGTTGCCTTGCAGCCAGCCACAATAGTTGTTAATGCAGGCACACTTGGTGATGGCGCAGCCACCACAACTTCCTTCTTAGTTGAACCGCAAGCGGTAAGCCCACTCACTAATAGTCCTACTAAACCCACAGCAATCATGCGCTTCATCAATGTACCTTTCATAAGGATGCAATGTTACCAAGTAATTTTAGAAACATTATTCCCATTCAATAGTTCCAGGAGGCTTGCTCGTTATGTCCAAGACAACTCGGTTAACATCACGCACTTCATTGGTGATTCGAGTTGAAATCTTCTCAAGGAGTTCATAAGGCAGACGAGACCAATCAGCTGTCATAGCATCTTCGCTCGAAACTGGGCGCAGGACAATTGGATGCCCGTACGTCCGACCATCGCCTTGAACTCCAACACTTCGAACATCTGCTAACAAAACTACTGGGCACTGCCAGATCAATGAATCTTGACCAGCGCTAGATAATTCTTCGCGAACAATCAAATCTGCATGGCGCAATATTTCAAGCCGCTCTTGTGTTACTTCCCCAATGATGCGAATTGCCAGCCCCGGTCCAGGAAATGGTTGCCTGTCCACAATTACTGCAGGCAAGCCAATCTCATATCCCACTTGGCGAACTTCATCTTTGAAAAGAGTGCGAAGAGGCTCAATTAAAGTGAATGAAAGGTCGTCAGGTAGCCCACCCACATTGTGATGAGATTTAATATTTGCAGTTCCTGTTCCACCACCTGATTCGACAACATCTGGATATAACGTGCCCTGGACAAGAAATTCGACTTCCCCACCTTGTGCAATTTCTCGCGAAGCACTTTCGAATGCTCTAATAAATTCTCTACCAATAATTTTGCGTTTAGTTTCAGGATCACTTACTCCAGCTAGCGCGTTAAGAAAGATTTCACGCGCATCAACAACTTTAAGAGAAACCCCTGTTGCATCAACATAATCTTTTTTTACTTGCTCGGCCTCACCTGATCGGAGCAGTCCGTGGTCTACAAAGACACAAGTCAATTGGCTACCTACAGCTTGCTGAACTATTGCAGCTGCGACAGCTGAATCAACTCCCCCTGATAGCCCACAAATCACTTTCTTGGATCCGACAATGTCTTTCACTTTCGCAACTTCAGTGAGAGATATATTGCTAGTAGTCCACGTTGGCAAACATTTTGCTACATTAATTAACCAATTCTGTAATATTTTTTGTCCGTGTTCTGTGTGCAAAACTTCAGGGTGAAATTGAACTCCTGCTAATTCACCTGTTTTATTTTCAAAGGCAACTATCGAGGTTTGCACTGAATTAGCCGTTACTTCAAAATCTTTTGGGGCTTTAGTAACGCAATCTCCATGACTCATCCACACGCTCTGACTTTTAGATAGTTCTGAAAACACTTTGGATTTTGTATCTACTTCGATTTGAGTACGGCCAAATTCGGAAGTGCCTGTTTGGCTGACTACCCCACCAAGGGCAGCAGCCATAGCTTGAAATCCATAGCAAATGCCAAAGATTGGAATACCAAGTGAAAATATTTCGTCATCCATTTTCGGAGCATTAGTGGCATACACACTTGATGGTCCGCCGGAAAGAATGATCGCTTCAGGGGCCATCTTTCTTACTTCGCTGGCAGTAATTGATGAAGGAGCAATATGGCTAAAAACTTTTGCTTCGCGAACTCTTCGTGCAATTAATTGCGCATATTGCGCCCCAAAATCGACAACTAAAACGCCATTGGACTTATCAGGCACGATGGATAAGAACCTCGACGCGTTGGAACTCTTTCACATCTGAGTATCCGCACGTTGCCATTGCGCGTCTGAATGCACCAAATAAATTCATTGACCCATCGGCTGCATGGGAAGGTCCTAATAAAATTTCTTCTAGCGTTCCTGATGTACCTACTGCTACCCGCTCACCACGTGGAAGTTCAGGATGATGCGCTTCATTTCCCCAATGCCAACCAAGTCCTGGAGCTTCACTAGCTTTTGCAAGTGGAGACCCAATCATTACAGCATCAGCACCACATGCAACGGCTTTAGCAATATCTCCACTGCGCCCCACGGACCCATCAGCAATTACGTGCACGTAGCGCCCGCCAGATTCATCTAAATAATCGCGACGAGCAGAAGCAACTTCGGCAACTGCCGATGCCATAGGAACTTCAATACCTAATACTTTTCGTGTGGTGTGAGCAGAACCTCCACCGAATCCAACCAATACACCTGCTGCGCCTGCACGCATTAAGTGCAGCGCTCCTGTTGCAGTAGCGCATCCTCCAACGATTACGGGTACATCTAATTCATAGATAAATTTTTTCAAATTAAGTGCTTCGTTATTTGTTGCAACATGCTCGGCGCTCACAGTAGTTCCACGGATTACGAAAATATCGACACCGGCTTCAATAACGGTTTTGTGTAATTCAAAAGTTCGTTGCGGAGATAGAGAGCCGGCAACAGTGACTCCAGCATCTCTGATTTGTTTTAGGCGCTCTTTGATCAGAGTGGGTTGGATTGGTGCGGCATAAAGCTCTTGCATACGTCGTGTTGCATGCGTATCTGGCATCGATGCAATCTCGCCTAGTTGGATGCGAGGATCCTCATAGCGAGTCCAAAGTCCTTCAAGATTAAGAACTGCCAGCCCACCAAGTTTGCCAATTGCTATTGCTGTTTCTGGTGAAACAACAGAGTCCATAGGAGCTGCCATTAAGGGCAGAGCAAACTTATATGCATCAATTTGCCACGTTGTTGAAACATCTTCAGGGTCGCGAGTGCGCCGGCTTGGCACAATTGCTATATCGTCAAATGAATATGCTTGGCGGGCACGCTTGCCAGGTGCTAATTCGATATCGCTCATTACAAGCCCTTTCCACGGTAATTAGGGGCGTCGGCTATATCTAACACGTCATGAGGATGGCTTTCTTGAAGCCCTGCTGCAGTAATTTGAATTAAGCGCCCTTCGCGACGCAAATATGCAATATCTGCTGCTCCTGCATAGCCCATACCTGAACGAAGTCCCCCAACAAGTTGATGAACGACATGAGCTAGTGAACCGCGATAAGTAACTTTTCCTTCAATGCCTTCTGGAACTAATTTATCTTCAGATAAAACATCGTCTTGCATGTAACGATCTTTAGAATATGACTTCTGTTCCCCGCGAGATTGCATAGCTCCAAGAGATCCCATACCTCGATAAGCCTTATATTTCCGTCCATCAATAGTTACTAATTCACCTGGTGACTCATCGCATCCTGCAAGTAATGAACCAAGCATGACGCAATCTGCTCCTGCGACAAGTGCTTTAACGATATCTCCAGAATATTGAAGTCCGCCA
>Ga0114978_10000549_pt1 | contig 32041 bp, 41 predicted proteins | sample S_140212_EF_Meta_FD_87027 | JGI IMG/M metagenome (GOLD analysis project Ga0114978, IMG submission 87027) | Freshwater microbial communities from Lake Simoncouche, Canada to study carbon cycling - S_140212_EF_MetaG | ecosystem: Environmental > Aquatic > Freshwater > Lake | place: Lake...
CTGTCAATCCTGGTGTCAAACCACCATCAAGTTTACCGCTTAGCGCTACATTCACCATTGGAACTGGTGTTGTAATCATATCTTTATCGCCGAAGAATTTCGAGTCTTCGAGCGGAGAAGTGAATTCGATTTTTGAATTCTTCTGTAGTTTGCTCATTAAGCCCATTGCATATTACTCCTATTTGTATTCATATATTATTATACCACATTTTCACTAGTTTGTACACTGTTTTTAAATGCTCTATTGCGTTTTAAATCTTCCATATCATGCCATTCTCTGTAACTATTGATATTAGATATATCTACTTTTGACAAGTTTCTATTGATATGTTCATCAGCACCAACATTAATAAAAATAGATCCTGGTTTTCCGTGCTCAACAAAAGCGTCCCATGCTTTTGCATCATATGCTGCTGTCGAGGGGAATGGCATAGTATTTTTTGTAATGCATGCTTTAAGGAAAGGTATAGTTGCTGTTACAACTTTCGCATCACCGATTTCACCTTTATGTATATTACGTGCCACTGCAATACCATGTGCTTCTGCTGTCGGCCATCCAATTTGCAATGCACGTGTCATAGTTCCTGTTGAAACTGCACACCAAATTTGTGTAGGTTCTTTACCTAATTGTTTAGTTATCTTATTTGCCATGTTCACAAGTCCTGCTGTAACCATTGGCATATCTTTTAAACCTAGTGGAAGATACTGCGCATTATTTTCTTTTGCCCATTTCTTTGCATATTGATTTAAAACTGGCATTGCAGCAATACGAACGAATCGCATATCAACGTGAGGATACGAGAATAATGCACCTTGATGATCTGATACTTCTTTAGATGACGGACAAAAGAATACTACTTTTTTATTATACATCTCTGCTAACATTGAAATAGCATCCATAGCATGACCTTGCCGAGGTGCACAATATGTAAATGTATCATACTTTGATTCTGCTATAACTCTTTCACCACCGAAAGCTTTCAATCCGCCTGGTGCTAAATCAGCTCTTAGTATAAATTTATCTCCATATGATTCTATTACTGGATCTGATATTTTAGAATCATATGATCCCCACAATTCTTCATAATATTTTTTCGCATCGCTGCGATCCATTCCCATCGGGATATCTTTATTACCTGTATCTTCTGTTATGCTAAACAAGTTTGACCCCAATCGTTTCGTCTATAATATTGTGGTGAAATATGAACGCTCGAACTATTTTCCATATAAGTCTTTGCATACTTCTCACCATCCATCTTATACCATTCTTCAGGTGGCATAATAACATTCACCTTTCTTTTATTTAGTCCTTCTATAATTCGGTATGTAAAGTCTAAACGATCTTGCCTTGATCCAAAGAATGGAGTACCTTTAAAATAACCAGTCTTTGGTAATCTACGATCTTCGTATTCAACTGGAACTGGAGTTGTGAATGAGATATCGCATCCATGTTCTTTTTGTATAGTAACAGCTTGTCTAACATACTCATCTAACATGTCGTCTAAGTTAAAGTTCTCATGACGAAGTATATGATGGCGAATATCTATTGATCCATAACAAAATGTTACATTGCCAAATGGTTTCAAGCCTCTAAACTCTGTGATCAATCCGCGTTTAAGAGTACCATATAATGTCTTACCATTTTCTCTTAGTACAATATCAGTGGAACGGGAGAATGCTGGTGTATGAGAATCTCCCACAGAAATACCATCGAACTTAGATGATACTTGCAATAAGTCTTGTTGTTTAACAGATTGTACTTTTGATAAGCGTAAAGATAATGCATCACACCATTGTTCAGTGATACCTATGTATGTAGTCGGTGCACCAATTCGTTTCTTAAGTTGGTCTCCCCAATCTGGCATATCGAAGTCTAATGATACTACATTAGGATGTGCTGCAACTCTATTGATTCTATCATAGATCTCTTTAGTTGCGCCACCAAATAAGTTTAGTGTACCACCGAAGTTTACACCGTGCTCAATATAAACGATTGAAGCATTAACAATATTTGGAGAACACTTATGATCGATAGCAGCATCTAATTGATTTGCCCATATTTGTGACCAACCAAGGACATGAGAGTTCTTTAGTTGAGGTACATTACTAATTGGGTTTGTTAAGACATTCATTTTTTTAAGCTAAATTCCTGTGGGAAAATCCATGTATATGGAATACGTTTGGTTGGTGATTTAACTCCATGACTAATAGCAATATGTTTATAAAAGAAACAAGTTTTATCTTCTACATTTAACATCTTTTGTACTGTCATTGGATTGCGAGAATCGTTAGCTAATGTATTCATCTGTTCTAGCCACATTATACCATACTTATTTGTTGCTGTAAACTCTCCATTCGGGCCAATCTCATACTTAACTTTGCCATTTAAATTTGGACCACCGAAGATTTGTTGCATGCCATCGAAGTGACCTGTACCACCAAACAATACAGATTCTGGATCTACTAAATGAGGATAAGCAAATGCCATATAACGTGCAGTGTTCTTGCATGGATACAATGGACTTCTAAATCCTTGATGTTCTTTGAAGTATGCTTCTAAACGTTTAGCAAATTCCATCATCGTAAATGGACGACCCATCTTTTTAGGTTCATCTAAGATAGTATGAATATCTTCTGCAGCTTTCATTGGACCATCTATCAACCAATCTTTTACGTTCGTACCTTTAGGATAATAGATTTGGAATAGATCGTTTCGTGCATGACGTTGTGTTTTAAAGCGTTCACGCGTTAAGATGATACCATCATTCATCAATGATGTGAGTGTACCCCAATGTTCATTACTAAATGAGAACACAAGTGTATAGAATAAGCGTAACTTATTATCAGTGATTGATTGCATAACATCTACAAATGGATGTTCATGCCAATGCAATCGGTGAGAGAAAATCTGATAGTCTTCTTTCAATAGTTTATCTTCACGTTTATCGAATGCTTGACACCACTCAAAGAACTTGTCAAATCGTTCTTCTTGTGTCCAATCTTTCATCCAACTATCTGTTGGTTTGCCATTCTTTAATACTACATCACTTGTATCTTCATATGTAATATTATTATATGGTTCATCGATGAATTTTGCTAAATCGTTTTGCATAATTCTTTATATTGTTCCACTGTCAAACCCGCTTGTTTAATAATTGTATCATCTGAAGGATGTGCTTTCATACCATTAAATGATTTGACTAATCCCAATTTCAACATATTTTGTTGTCTACCAAATGGATGATCTTTAATCTTACATGAAGACCATACATTATCATAATCTAAGTGATCGTAATCTGCACCTGGTCGAACATAGTTTTCAACCCAACGGATAAAGTCACAACATACATCTTCTGCATTATATGGATATGCGCCAGTATCTTCATAGATCTTCATCATAACTTGATCTAAAAATTGATCTTGTTTCATCTTAGATGTTGGTCGACCTAAGTATGAGATACATTCAACTGCATTTGTTCCATAATAAAACGGCGTTTCTTTATTCACATATTGCGGATACCAATCTGCGATATCTGCAATGACTGCTGCATATTGAAAATGGTATTGACGTAAACCATTAGTAACATTCCATTCTAGCATGAATGAACCAATCTCTCGAAGATCTCGCTTACCGCCTTTTTCTAAAAATTCTGCAAGATCACGAGCTAAACGTGGTGCAAATTCTATTAGATAGTAATCACCGCCACGTTTATAATTTGAACCTGCAGGTGGTTTTGGAAATGCTGGAAATTGATAACCTACTGATGTATAAAATGGTTTAGGATGTTTATTAACGATCATAGTCATTTCTTCAATTGTTTTTGCCTTATGCAAATTGAATAGTAACGTATTATGATAACCAGATGGTTTAGTAGAATAGTTAATAGCTGAACCACAAACACGATGAAGAATGAAAATATACAACCATTCTGGTAATTTAAAATCAGAGTGTTTACCAGTCCAATCTTTTGCAACTGCTTCGCGTTGCCGTGTGATTTTACCAGCTTCCATTTTTTTCCAATACGGATGTTCTTTTGTCCAACCGTAGAATGCATCATTTACAATTTGAGAGAAGCCAGCATATTTACGTTCTACTACATCATATAATTCTACGTGATGTAACAACTCATCGTTCATATCGGATTCAGCATGTGACAACATACCATAAGGTGCAGTATCAGATACATTACACTTATTTTGTTGGTCTAATGCTAGATTGTAATAACGAATATATTCGTCATAGTATTTAGTGGTTTCTATATTCATATTACTTTTACGAGGATGCAAGCTTCAGCGAACATATCTGCAGATATTTTCCAGCTTTCAACCCAATGTGGTTGAAGATTCAAACATTCTTGAGAAATAATTATTTCTTGTATACCAACTTGTATGATACCTTTTGCACACTCACTGCAAACTGGTAAACCGTAAACATATAATCTAGCACCATTCAATGACACTCCATTATATGTTGCATTATAGATTACGTTCATCTCTGCATGAACTACAAATTTGTATTTAGTTGGTCTATCGTTTAAACGATCAGGAGTATCTAAGATACCTCGAGGAAATCCATTATATCCTTGAGCCAATATTTGACCCATATGTCCAACTGCTACAGCACCAACTTTAGTGTTAGGATCTTTCGACCATTGCGCAACATGTTTAGCTAGATCTAAATATCGTAAATCCCATTTATGTGTTTGATCCATATTCTCCGTCCTCATCTTCTACTAGTTTAAAATGCCGCTCATAGACATGAAGAGAGCTGACGTTCCAGAAAAGATCACCAATACCATATACAGTAGAAAGCTTGCCATTGATTGCCTCAAGGACTTGTTGTTGAACATATTTTTGCCATGCATAATCATTTTTATAACCGAAGACAGCATCATTAGATCTCATATAGACTGACGCGTGGAGTTTACCTTTACGAATAAAATATTGTACAACATTAGTACACATAAAATCAGACATACCATTTTTATTATAATCTTCATGCATACTTGGTCTAGTATAAATCATGGTTGCACGACGAGATAACGGAGTTTCTACAAGTTCTTTTACAACTTTAGCAAATTGATAACCGTTTTCTTCTGAATAAATGCACCAACCATAATTTGAGTTGATCATACCATTCTTATCTGCAACCATTTTCCATATTTCTGGAGGACCATTAGGAATATCATTAACGTTACGTGACATTGAACGATACCATTTAAGTTCACGTTCAATATAATCTTGGTTTGGTGTGCCGAATATTGCTTCTTCGTCAGCAAGAAAAGAAGCATTTATTATTTCGATGGTCTTAACACCAGATTTATCAGTTACAAAATTTTGATCGTGTAACTCATTAATAAGTTGATGACGGATATCATAAACTGTTGGAATAACATACATTACTTAGTACCTCTGAATTTTGTTGGAATAAGTGCTTGATTTTCTGGATTTGGTTTGTTGAATATATCACGATCGGGTTTTTGACCAGGTACTTCACCGCGCATATAAGCAACTACAAATGATGCATAGTTAATCATGTCAAGAGCTGAGTCTTCGACTGATTCGTAGTTAACGTTACCACCAGCTTCCATAGTTTCAAGGACTGAAACCATACGAAGATATTTGGCATGAATGATATCAAGAATAGAAACTACACCGCGTGGATAATAGTCAGCTTGTTCAACTCGACTAGCTGCATTATTATAATCTTGACCTTTTCTTTCTTGAATTTCTGCAGCTTCTAGCAGGATATTTGCTGATGGTCTTGAGTATGATTTTTGCATGTAATTTCCTTAACGTTGATAGGTATATTATACCATAAAAATAACTCGCTGTACACTAGATTTCAGCGGTCCTATACGCATATTCTAAAGCTCGCTCTGCTTCAGTCTGCAATGGTCGTTTTTGATAACGACGAGATGTATCTTTATCAAGCTGCCTAATTAGCTCTGCGATTTGACTAGATGTTATTGGATACTTGCGTTTGATTGCATTACATGCTATTGATGTCATGATCTTGTAAATCATTGCATAGCGACCTGATCCATCTGTATTAGATATAGCACTATAATCGTTAACCATTTTTTTATTAACGAATGGGCAATCTCTATATGATGTCCATTCAAAATCATAATTTGCTTGATTTTTTAATAACTCTTCACGATGATTAATAACTTTCTTCTGTACTTCTGGTGGTAATCTATCCATAAATGTTGCAATACCAGATTGTTGCACAATGTATGGATGTTTATCCATCAAAACAATTGGATCAATAAAACTATCACTAACATTAGTAAAGATAAAGTTATTAGCCCCTGGATAAACAGCAGGGACATAATACATCCTCGATAAGTCTTTAGTCTGTTCATCTCCGAGATTGTTGAACTCTCTATTGAGTGAGAACCAGAAATGCTTAATGAATTCTTTCCGCACACTAGATTTAAGTGGGAATACAAGGCGAAACTTCGGATGATCGATAGTACTACTAGAGGTAGAGTAACACACATAATAATAATTGCCATAAAGAGTATGTAATTCATCTTTTAAATTTCCTTGGAATTGATGATCATCAATATCTAATGCTGCCCATCCTGCCCATTCAATAACATTATCGTTAGCTCGGGTTTTTCCTTCTGGAAATATAGCAGGAGAAATTAATGGAGAAGCTTTAAGACCTTTCGGTGCTTTGCGTTCTCCACGTTTTAATTTATAACCTGGAGTCTCAGCCATTTTATATAGCATGGCTTCGAACTCTTCCCACGTTTCATGATGTATTTGGCGATGCGTCTTATTATCAAATATAGACGAAAACGCTGTCAAAGAATAATTCATATTTAGTCATAGATCTTTTCAAGCAATGCAGTATTGTCAGCATGGCTTGGTGCTGTCCAACCTTCTGGCTTGATAAGATCTGGCAATCCTAATGGGTTTGGTCGAGATTCTTTAATACCAACTTCTTTATTCATGTTTGCTCTATGAACGCGATCCCATGCAGTATATGAATCTACACCAAATGCATCTAATGTTCCAATTGCTACAACACAAAGATCGATCAAAGCATCAACAGCATCATCTGCATTCTTAGATGTTTTCAGTTCATCTAATTCTTCTTGTAAAAAATTTGCTCTGAATGTTAGATATGTGTCTAACTTAGGTGCATCAAAGTTTCTAACGACTTCTCGCACACCATATTTAGTATGCATTTCCTGTATATCTTGTACCCAATCTCTACTCATATTTTACTCCTTAAAATAATATTATACCACATAATTTTCTCGCTGTACATGTTAAGCAAAGAAATCTTCAAGAGATGCTATTTTTTCTGCTTTCCAACCGATCGCATCGAGAATCAATTTCGCTGGTTCTAAAAAAGCTTTTTCGAATTGTTTGTCATTATCAATATACTTATCAAGCTTAAATTCTGGAGGTAAGATGTCGACAAAGCCGATAACATCTTCTTTCATAGGATTATGAGGATACAAGTAAATGTATTTAATCTTATCACCGCCTTTGATAGGTGTGTAAGTTTTCAATCCTTGCTTTTGCAGCATGTGATTATACAAGATGGCTGCACGTGAATTTATGGGTGTACCTTTCTTGTAGAGCGTGTCGCGCGATTGATATTCTTTAACCGACGAGACTCCCCGAGGGAATGCTTTTTCGTGCGCTGGAAGTTGATCAAATTTCTCTCTATAATTTTGAATAAAAGTCTGAGTTTCAGCTTCCGTACCACTGATGAGCACTTGAAACAATTCTTCAAAAGCCGTGCGACACGTGCCCGGTGTCGAGGACTTGATCGCTTCAATCCCCATGATCTTGAGTTTAGGTTTAGCATAGCGTACTCCTTCATTATCTAGTACGTTTAAGATGTATCGTTTCTTAGCAGTCCATATCGCACGATCAGCGATAGCTTCTCGTTTCATGCTAAGACGCTTCTTATATGCATTCATCGTATCTGCAAGTTCATCGAATGATTTACTTAAAACAGATTCCATTGAATCAGTGCATAGTTTATCTAAGAAATCAGTTATCTTTGTTTTGTCAGTTATATTAGTTACCTTAACAACCTCACTAAGATTAACATAAACAGAATCAGTATCAATAGCGATGACATAGTCTTTTTCTTTTTTATTCTTTAATGCTTTATTAAGATATTCGTTTACAGCTTTTTCTGCCCATCGAATAATCATTTGACCAGATAATGTGATGCCTTCTGCAATTTCCATAGTAAAGTATCGGAAATACTTGTTGCCTAGTGCACCGTAAAGAGAGTTTAATAGAATCTTAATAGATGTCTGTTGATTTTCATATCGAGCGATGTCTCGTTCAATTCTATACATTTCTTGTTTATTCGTCTTATCAGATGCTTCTAATTCTTTTTTAGCATCGAGCATAAGCGTTTTGATCTTCACGCGTTCGTCATACATCTCTTCGATGATCTTAGGCATGAAACCTTGCTTTTGATTAGAGAACATTTGACCGCTGCCTGCAATACCGTATTCTGTCTTTTCAGGTTGATATCCTTCAAGAATAGAATCTGGTGACACACGATGGTCATGACGACCTCGTATGATAGTTTCAGGTGACATATTCCACTGAACAATGATATTAGGATAAAGTGAATTGACGTCGAATGATGCAACCCAATCGTGAACACCGCATTGTGGATCTTTAACATAACCACCGTCGTATGCTTCTTTAATAGATTCTTTATTTGGTGGTACTACAATATTTTGTGGTAACAAATAACGATAAATTAAACTATCCCAAATAGCAGTTGTGCCGAATGTGTCGCTGTAATTAACACCAGCTCTATAAGCCATCGTAAAGCATAGTACGATCAAACCTACTTTGTCTTCCATACGATCAACAAGATCTACATCTCGAATATTATAGTCGATGAATTTTTGATGATCTGTCATATACAACGAATGTAATGTACCATCGTATTCTAGTTTACGTTCACCGAGTACTACATTGGCGATATGATCTAAGCGATATGTTTCTTGTGGGCCGAAGGTATAACCAAATTTCTTAAAGAGATCCATCCAATCAAGTTGTGCTACGCCGATGATATCATACATCTGCACTTGTCTTTTCTGCATAGTGACTTGCTTTTCTTCGACTCTACCCCATGGAGATAACTTTTTAATAGTATCTTCATGCACAATGCGAGCTGCACGATTGATAATATATGGAATATCGAAGTTACGAATATTCCAACCAGTTACAACATCTGGCATATGAGAAGGTGTACCCCAATGGGCAATGAACTTGATTAGCAATTCATGTTCGTCACGACACTTCTCGTATTTAACAAGATTGTCTTTCATGATTGACTTAGACACATCATAATCACCAAGACCGAATACATAGAAAATGTTGTCTATGTTATTTTTAATTGTAATTGCTGTGATAGGATAATTAGCTTGTTCAGGTTCAGGAAATCCTTCGTCAGAAGCAACTTCAATATCGATAGTGGTGATATTGATTAATGAAGAATCGAATTTGATTTCATTAGGAAACTTTTCTGCTACGAACTGAGCAATATAGTTTGTATTGCCATAGATCTCGAAGTTCGATACATCTTTATATCGTTCGACGAATTCTTTAGCTTCACGCATGGTTTCGAGACGGACAGGTTCAACTGACTTTCCGTCGAGAGCTTTCCATGCAGTAGATTTTTCTACTGGTACGTACAGCGTAGGGGAGAAGGGGATTTTTGTTTGTATTCGTCTACCGTCTTTATAACCGCGGTAAAGAAGTTGATTGCCGTAGCGAGAAATGTTTGTGTAGAATTCCATATAGCCTATTATACCATAACGAGAAAAAAAAGTACATGCTTTTTTGAATCTTATTTTGGTATTACATTGGCTATTTGAATGCCACTCCCAAACATTTTATTGTAATTGTTTCGCATATCCACTGAAGGTTCTGCGGTAATTACTATTTTGTCTTTATTGATATTAACTTGAGAACCATCTAAGTACGGCATAAATGGTATTAGTCCGATTCCGAATGAACCACCGTTTTGTTGTGGTACCATGTGGATTGTTGCAGGATTTTTAACAGTAAATGTATCTGCGGTTTCTGTAACTTCACCAATAATTTCTTGTGCAGTTACTAATTGAAGTACTCTAATCATAAATCACCTTTTTCAATAACGTATTCAACGATTAAGTTTGCCTTATGTACATCATCAACATGTTGTAAAACAAACTTAGCATTATAAAAATTTATCATAATCAATAAAACATATCCTTTCATTTGACTGGCTTTTATATACCAATCTCCTAATCGAACCGTTTCCATTGAAACTAAATGGTTTGTTTTTTCTTTCATAGTATTATCTATAAAAGAGATGGGAGGCACTTAAGCCTCCCGGTTTTTAAGACTTAGATTTTTTAGGTGGTATACCGTTAACCCAATCCCAATCATCATCAGTCATAGGTATCCAATTATTCATAATCTATTAAACCTATCAGCTTTATGTTTGCGCATCATTATGATGCCTTCATACAATCCACCAATTACATCTTTAAAGAGTTTCAGCAGCTGTGTCATATTCTTCATCCTCTGTTAAAAACTTTTTCTTGGATTTTTTAGCTGAAGAATTTATGTCAATTTTCTTAACAGTTGAAATTTCAGCCAACTTTTCAAGAGCAACTTTTAACATACCATTAACCATCTCAGCAGATTCAACTTCTATTTTATCAGCTAAAGCAAATGTGCGGGTGAATGCACGATTTGCAATACCTTTAAATAGGTAATCTGTTTCTGCGTCATCTGTAGTTTTACCAGTAACAGTAAGTTTGTTACCGTCGATTGTAACTTCTACATCTGATTGCGCGAAACCAGCAATAGCAAGTTCAATAACATATTTGTTATCGGCTATTTTGCGGATGTTATATGGAGGATAGTTCGGAACGTTCTTTGCAAAGTCTTGTTGAAGTTTCGCTAGTTTGTCGAATTGATCGTCAAAACCAACAAAGAACTTATCAAAGTCTTTTGAAGATACGTTTAAAGTTTCGAAAGGTTTTTCGAATAGTTGTTTTACTAATGTGTTCATAATAGCTCCTATTAAGCGAGTTAAGTTTATTAAAATCTCACCCCAGAATGGGCATGAGAGTGATAGTTTTTTACATGGTTACTATCACCATGTTCGGATCCCGAAGGATCAGAATTCTTTTCGTGTATTACCTATATTATATTTAGGACACAATTCCCATTCATCGCGCTCTTTAAATGCCAGTACTTTGATTTGTCTTAAAGGAGCCCGATCTTTGGATTGTTCTACATTATTTATAGTCACAAGACCCCAATCCGATAATAATACCGCGATTGTGTTTCGTCTTTGAATATCGTTTTCTGTAATAGTTGACGGCTTGCCATCTAATACAAATAATTCTTTGAAGTGAACGATGAAATATCTACCTTGCTTATGCAATATATGGCAAGATTGATATAACTTTTTATCCTTACGTGACGCTACTCCAATTCTAGTTAGAGTTTCGCGTACTTTTAGGAAATCGTCCGGCTCGTTTAGTGTGATTTCCAGCATAGAAGCTGGCGTCCACTCGACGCTCTTTTCGTTATTTTCCACCTTTAAAAATCCTTTGTCTCAATTGTCCCATTTGATCATGACTAAGCAGAGGCAGAACTTGACGAGCCTTCTCATTGCTATAGCCATAATACTCTTTAACCACTTCCAAATCATCAGAAGAAATAGGTTTTATCCATTTGGCAAACCTTTTTTTCTTCCTGATTGTATTTATAAGAAACTCGTTTTGAAGCTTCTTATCTAGGAAATGGCGCTGGTTCATTTCATTAGCCAGCAGGACAGTGTCATAGTGATAGGACAAAGATCTATTCACCATGAAAGGATTATAATTTTTCTCACTTAGCTCATCTACGATAAGATTTTGTTTAGTATCGCAGATAGCATTTACATATTCAAAAGGATTCATATATTACCAATGATGTATTACACCTGCAATAATAACCAGGTTAGTTATAAGATAGCTGCAAAGGATAAGTGTTCTAATAATAGCTATTTTGTCGGCTTCAGAATTATTAGCACTTCCTTTACTACCAATCGCTTTTGCCCACAATCGCCACATTTTCGACGACTCCTTTACACCATTCAATTGCTGCTTGTCTAGCATCTTGTAATTCTACAAAAATACCTGTAGCAGGTGGTGTATCAGTATCTTGATCTATATATTCTACAAACCAAAATTGTTCTTTGGGATATATTTTAGCTAGCATCATTTCCACTCCGCATTAGCCATAACTTCTGTCATACATGCAACAACATTTAGCTCATGGTCAGCTACGAAGGCATTCTTATATTGATAATCAGCAAGTATAAGAATCACTTGTGGAATTGATTGTGGTTGGAGGTGTTCACTAAGAACATCATAAACTTTACGGAAGATAGCATGTGGTTCTGTATCAATATTATTGACAACCCATTCGCGCATGCCTTTAAAGTTTTTAGCTTTAAGTGCTTCCATTAAATCTTTGATAGACTTATCATTGAGTGTAACTAAGATACCAGAATCGATGGTACCACCAACAGAATAGCGTTGAGCTTCATTAAGAACACGTCTCCAATCTGGAGCATGCTTCAGAATTAGTTCAGCTAATGTAGCTTCTTCGAATGTTACGCTTTCTTTTGTAAGGATATCTTTAAGACGTGTTAAGAATTGACCGCATAGACCAGCTAATTGTTTTTTATCAAACTTAAAGTCGATGACGCCACAACGAGAATGAAGTGGTTCAATGATGCGATTTTTAAAGTTACATGTTAAGATGAATCGGCAATTATCAGCAAATTCTTCAATGAATCCACGAAGAGCTGGTTGAGTTGATTGTGGATTAAGATAATCTGCTTCGTCTAGGATCACACATTTATAACCGCCTTGTAATGATACTGTTGATGCAAACTGACGAATCTTTGTACGAAGAGTGTCGATGTTACCTTCTTCAGATCCATTGATGATGATATAGTCGATGCCAAGTTGTTCACATAAGGCTCGCGCGACAGTGGTTTTGCCAAGACCTGCAGTTCCTGAGAACATTAGGTTTGGCAATTCACCGTTATTGACTATTGTTTGAAATGTATCCTTAAGAGCTTTTGGAAGGATACACTGATCGATTGTTTTAGGACGATACTTTTCTACCCATAAAAATTGGTCTTGCATTCAAAAACCCCATAATAAAATAGTACAATAATTAAGCGCTAATAGATTCGTATAGATCTTCTACTTCAGACTGCTCAGCTTTAAACTCGTTAAAGTTTTGTTTATGATAAATCTTTGCAAGCGTACGTGTATACTTTTGTGGTAACTCGTATTTAGTTGCTACATCTTTTAAAGTTTCACTGATAAGATCACGCTCTGCTTCCATGCGAGTCATAGAATTAGATATCTCTACAATAGCATCGTAGACTGCTTTACGATCTGATGGATTATTTAGTTTCTGTGTTAGACTCATCTGTTGTTACTCCTTCTGCTGCTGTTTCTGCTGGTTGTGGTGGGACTTGTTGAGCATTTGCTTTTACAAATTCAATAATGCGTTCACGTACTTCGCCGACTGTTTTAAGGTCAGCACCTTTAAATACACCTTTTTCAGATGCCAAATCTATGATTTGTACTACTAATTGTAAGTCTGTTAACTTCATAATTATGCCTCATAAGTTGATGATTTTTCAAGTGCAATCCAATACTCAATAGGTAATGTCTTGTGTTTGAAATGAGAGATTAATTTACCAGAGATGGATACATCATAATCGCCTGGTAAAATTTTAAAATTACTGATATCGAAATGGAATTTAAAATTATGATTGCCGTTATTACCTTCTACTTCAGTACCATATGAGTTAGATGTATTATTTTTAGCATCTTTAACTCGAATTACCATACCACTACCAGCATCTTCAATAGCTACTGTTGATACAGATAATAGTGATGTGGCGCGTTTCAATGAACTCAACACTGTGTCTGTCAATACAAATGACACATCTGTTTGAGGCATTGAGACATCTTTTTGTGGGAATGTCAATGAAGATTCTTCAGAGAAAAAGTAAGTCAAAGATGATTTACCTTCTGAGATATATGCTGATTTACCATCTTCAGAGAAATCAAATGTTGGATCATTGAATAATGATAACGATGACAAGAAATCATTGACATCATAGATGCCAAAATCTTGGGGGATTTGTTCAGTGATTGTTGCTTTAGCTACGATATTCTTAGCTTCAGCAATAGTTTTAAGTTCGCTTCCCGCTTTGAACATAAGGTTTGGTTGAATGATTGCAAAGTTTTTTAAAATTGCAATCGTCTCTTTAGTTAACTTCATATTGATTCCTCACGATTAATAATATATATTATACCACATTTTTGTCATTTTGTACACTATATTTTACGTCGTGTTCATATAAAAACATGAGACAACATAAAGCATGTGCTAGGTGGTTCTTTCCAGATTCTGGATCATTTTGCTCGCCTTCTTTCCATGCCCAAACATGTCGTTGTAGTGCATCGAAATATCTGCGTTTAGAATCTGGAACATGCTTCCAATTATCTGGTTCATATTTCTGTGCACCAAATGTTAGAATTTCTGCTGTGGCTTTCAATGCCAAAGGTGGCAACAAGCCGTATTGAGCTTTGTCACCATCAAACTTTCGTCCACCAGTCTTTGAATTTTGACTGGCTTTCACAATATCTTTTAAATCTTTCTTGCTAGCCATAATTTAAATTTCTCACGTAGAGTTAATTTTGATGGTGAATAACCAGCAATCTGGTCTACTATATTTTTCCAAATATCCATAATATAATCCTAAAATAAAAAATGAAGAAGAGAGGGTCGGTGTCCAATCTCCCCTCTCTCTTCAAAATGCCTAAACAATATTAGGCAACAAGATTAAATCGTTCCGCGGAGGGCACGAATACCAGCAGCAATAACTGAACGTGTAGGTGTACCTAAACGATAAGTTGTCATGCCATTGGTTTTATTTGCATAAATGCAAAAACCTTGTGAACGCAAATTGCTAACAGTAGCAGTTACGTTTTTAATATCAAATCTAGAATTGATTTGACCGGCCGTAAAGTTTTGGCCCTTTTGAAATGCCGCTAAAAGACGGCTTTGTTTGCTTTTCATTTTAAAGCTCCATAATAACACACACTCAAATTCACCTATTGACCGGAAAGGGAGTGTGAAATCCTTTCCGAAGGTGTTCTTATTGTTGTTGAGGTTGAACATCTTCAACAACTGTTTCTCCTGCAATCGGTGCTACTATTGCTTTAGAATCTACTTTAGTATACAAATCTAAGAAAGCCACTTTAGTGTCTTCATCAAAGCGAGAGATACACAATTCAATTGCTTTAGCTCGATCTGCAAAAATACCATAACTACGTGCAATATGCACTAAACGACGAGTAGAGATAAGATCATCTACACCACCGTCTTTATATGTTTGACGAATAATATCTGCCCATGTAGTTAGATTATCTGCAAATTCTCCATCAAGTTTGCCATAAGTTTCCATTGCATTTAAGATAATTTTCTTTTCTACTGCAATAGAAGGATATGGCTGCTCAAGGGTTGCAACAAATCTTTCAAGGAAAGCTTCATCGAGAATACGAGCACCTGTAAAACGGCCGTCTTCAGAACCACGACCTTTAGTATTAGCCGTTGCGATGACATTAAAACCGTCTGCAGGTTTAATTACTACGCCAGTTTTCTTGATGTATAGTGGTTTGCCTTCTAAGATGGCTTGCAAACACATGAGTTTGTTAGATCCGCGATCGATCTCGTCAATCAAACAGATCGCGCCTTGTTTCATGGCTTGTGGTACAGGACCATCGCACCATACAGTCTCACCGTTAACTAGACGGAAACCACCGATTAGATCGTCTTCGTCAGTTTCTTCTGTAATGTTTACACGCACATACTTGCGTTTAGATTGAGCACATGCTTGTTCAACCATCATAGTCTTACCATTACCTGACAGACCTGAAATGAATAGAGGATAGAATGCATTAGATTCAACGACTAGTTTTACGTCGCGAAAAAATCCCCATGTAACATATGATGAATCTTTTTCTGGCACTTCGATTTGCACTTGTTGGAATACCTTCTGTGTAATTTTTTCTGTTGGTTGATCTGCAACTTGCGCTTCAAGTTTTTTAATAGGCAATACTGCTGCCAACATTTCTACTTGATAACGACCGCGACCTACTCGATTTTCTGGCTTTGTGATAAAATTAGGATAACTTAATCCCATATCACGGGCGTGGTCTACTAATTCTTGTACATCAAACACTGAACGACCTGGAAACTTGTCGCCTAAAGTTTTAACGAATGCTTGTTTAATTTCTGATTTCATACTGGACACCTTTCACTTTTAACATAATAAAATTACATAATATAGATATATTATACCATAAAAATATCCTGCAGTACATAGGCCCTATGCAATAGAGTCTACGAAAGCATTCAATAATACACGATTAACTCGCTTAGCCTTTGTCATCTTTGCAAATGCTGTCTTAATCTTGCCTTTGCTTGCTCCGTCTTCCACAAGCTCTCCAAACTCATCTTCAACAATGTCCATATATTTTGTACATAGACCAAAATAACGATCATAGCCAAAAATCTTGTCTTCAATGATAGCGCGATTCTTACTCATCTGCGAAGTATATTTTTCTTTATTCTTAATATAGTTTGCAGATCCAACTTCATGTAATACTTTGTTGATTGCTTGGTTACGATATTGCGAGATAAAGAAACCTAGCACATTACTATTGGTAGATTGTTTTAAGAACTTTAATAAGCCTTCAGTCATAGCACTACCTACAGCTGATTCCAATTCTAGCGTCTTGCCATCAATTCTAATGTAACATTTTCTAGAGCGATAATAATATCCAGCTGCTTGTGTTCTATGTTTCTCACCTTCCTCTGTCATGCGAACTTGGAAATTATCAGATTCTCCATCTGATAAAAACATAGCTGTCATATTTTCAATGTTGTGTTGAAGTTTGAATTTTTTAATCATTTCATTAGCAACAACAATGCATGTATTTAACGGCGTACTATGCAATTGATTCCAAGAATTAATATACCATTGTGAAATACCACCGTCCCAAGCTTGAGATAGTGTCCACAACATTTCTTGCGCTTTATTATATTCTGCACGAGTCATGCGTGAAGACATTAAATTAAGCAAATTAAATTTTTCTGGAATGATCTCGTTATCTGAGAATTCTTCCCATTTTTGACTACGATCATCTTGATCATCGCGTACACGAGTTGTAAATGCATACACCTCATATGGTATTTGAACCATGCGACAGAATAAAGTTAAGTTCAATAGTTGCCGAATAGTAGCACCTAAATTATCTTGCATAGAACCACTGAAGTCGATGAACATCATCATACCATGATTCTTATAGTTTGCAAGCTTTGTGGATTTTAAGAATATGTCTTCTGAATATTTGTAAGCGTGCAACTTATTGGTATTGATGATACCAGTTTTTTCTAGTTTAGATCTAGAATATTGAAATGCAGCTTTACGAAGTTCAAATTCTTTGGCCATATATGCTGCAGCCATCTCAGTCTCAGTTTTAAATTTGCGATACTTATCTTTTAATAGTTCTTTTTGCTCAGCAAGACGTTCTACCAAATAATCTTTATCTGGATCTTCAAAGCGAAGATGCTTTTCCCATTCTGCAAAATAGTCTTTATAATCAATAACTATATTTGATTGACGAACTTTATTGATTGTGAATACGTTTTCTTGAAGGTCTGTAACTACTAATTCTTTTTCACGATCACGAAAAGCTTTGTCTGTTAAAGATTCAGCAGAAGCTTCTTGCTCATCTTGAGTAGGTTTATCAGATGGACCTTTTGTAACATCTTCTTCGTCTAAACCTTCATTTTTTCCGTCATGACCTTTACCAGTTTGACCTTTTAATGTCTCATCTTTAGTTTCTTCAGATTCTCCTGATTCTTCGCTTTGATCGGGTTTTTGATAATCATCTTCGCTAGTACTACCGTCATCTTCAAGAAGATCATCAAGAGATTGATTAATTATAGGTTGTTGTGTTTCTCTTGGAGCAGTTTCTTCTAAAGCTTTTTGGTATGCATAAATGTCTTTTGCGAGTTTAACTACTTCCTCAAATGTTTCTGTTTTAAAAGATGCATTATAAAATCCACGCTCAATGTTATCGAACTGAACTTCTATATTTGGGCCAAGCTTAGATTTAAGATTGATTTTATCGATCACGCGAATGCTGTCAACATCAACAGATTCTATTCCAAAGAAATCTTCTGCTGATAATTGTTTATATGCTTTTTGGAATTGCGAACGGAGACCAGGATATTTGTCTTGAACTTTGCGTTCAATGCGCACATCTTCTAATACGTTGAGATATGCTTTTGGTGCACCTTCGACGTCATCAACGGCATCATGCCAACCAAGTGCTGGTGTATAAAGCGCATGACCAACTTCGTGACCTGTAAGTAGATCGTAGACAGCTTTACCTTTATTTTTCCAAACTGGTAAAGCTAAAACTCTTCGTTGCGGATCAAACCATGCGGTCTTATAAGATCCGTGAATAACATTGATATTTTCTTTAGCTAGAAGTTTAGCTAGAGTAGACTGCTGATTAAAATTTATTGCTATATTTTCTACTGGCATTTGGACACCTTTTACATGTTATTTATTACTTAATATAGGTATATTATACCATATTAATATCCTGCAGTACATAGCCTAATAGCTATTTTTTTCGTTTAGCATGTTTTAAAGCCAAAGCTCGTTTGAGTGGAGATGCGCGTTCTAAGAAATTGGTACCTTCCATGTGGTCATATTCATGCTGAATTATGCGCGCTGTAATGCCGCTAAATTCAGTGGTAACACGTTTGCCTTCTTGAGTTGTGTATTCTATCTTAATCGTCTTAGGTCGTTTTAAATTAATGAAAACTCCAGGTTGAGATAGACATCCTTCATCAAATAAAGTTTCTTCTGTAGAATATTCAACAATTTTTGGATCAAAGAAAGTTTCTGAAAAATCATTGAACGTAATACAAAAAATCCTATTGTCAATACCAACTTGATTAGCTGAAAGTCCAATGCCTTTAAAAAACTTACATGCATTGACCATCATACCAGCAAATTTTGGCATATCTTCTATTTCACTATATTCTAGTCGCTTAGTTAAAAGCGGATCATCATACGGTATAAGCTTATAAATTAATTCCATTATTTAATCCTTGAAAAATTTCTTTCTTTAACAAATTCAATTTTATTTCTAAATTTAGAATCCAATACATCTCCTTTGTGGGAGATAACAAACACATTAGTATCTTGCACAGAGTCAAGTATCTTCATAAGATTATCAATACCATCTGTGTCTAATGATGAATCAAATGTTTCATCTAAAATCAATAGGTTTGTATTAGCTGAGTTTTTCATTTTAGCGATTTGTCGCCAAGTAAATAAAAGACTTAAGTCAATACGTTGCTTCTCACCCTCTGAGAAACTAGCATATGTAAACTCATCGCGATATCGAGATTTGATAGTCTCATTAAAAGATTCATCTAGATTAAACAATACAAAGAAGTCTAAGATCTGTAGATATTGATTAACAAGCTTATTGATAACTGGTAAGTATTGTCTAACAATCTTAGTCTTAATTCCAGTATCTTTAAGCATTTCACTTGCTATCATATTATAATTTTGGCCATCTATATGCGATAGCTTTAATTCTGCTAGAGATTCTTTTTCAATTTGCAAAGCTTTTAGATCTGCAATTGCAGCTCCAACATCTCCTTCAGTTCCAACAATTTTTACAACCTCAGATTCGAATTTGTCTATTTGATTTTGCAATGCTGTGATAGATGCATTATTTCCTACTATGTCCATTTGAGCATTTTGAAATGATTCTACTTCTTCCAACAAAATCATTTCTTCGGCTTCAATAAGCATGAGTTCTTCTTCTAGTTCCTCAATATGCTTATCAACTTCCCTGATCTTGCTATCGCACTTATGCACATGCTCTTGCCGTGTATCGGCAGATATTTCTTGAGAACATGTAGGGCACGCAGTTGATTCCACAAAGAAAGTTCTGTTTTCTTGTAAGCTCTTAATGGTAGTGCTAAACTTATCACCAAATGATAAGAGTTTATTTTTCTTGGTCTCAATCGATTTGAGGGATTTTTGTTTAGTAACCAGTTCTGCAAGTTTCTCGGATAGCTCAGCATTTTTGGATTGTAAATTCTTGATTGCTGTCTGATTGTCCGTGATGGCTTTCTGCTTATCTCGAACTTGATCCTTTGCAAGTGATTCGACATCAGTAATGTACTTATTTTGAAGTCTGACTTTTTCCGATATAATTTCGAGTTGATTGTTGACATCATTTATTTGTTCCTTAGTTCTTGCTATTTTTTCTTTTAGAATTTGATTCATTCTAGAAAAAACTTGGATATCAAGCAATTCTTCTATGATTGTTCTCCGTTGACCTGGAGGTAATTGCATAAAAGGAGTGAATGATGCAGATCCAATTACTACTACTTGATGGAATGATTTGTGATTTAATTTTAATACATTCTGCTCTAAAAATGCTTGATAGTCTCGTGAGTTTGCTTCTTGATTAATTAAATTATCATTTTGATATATCTCAAATGTGTTTGGTTTGATGCCTCGCACAATCTTAAATTCAGCGGCACCAACTGAGAATTCAACTTCTACAACTGCCGCTTTATTATTAATTGAATTTACTAATTGCGGTTTTAAAATATTTCGAAATGGTTTACCAAATAAACCGAATGATAAAGCATCTAATAATGTAGATTTCCCTGCACCATTTTGACCTATGATTAAAGTACTATCATTACGATTTAATTGAATCTGTGTAAATTTATCACCAGTACTTAAGAAGTTTTTCCAGCGTACTGTCTTAAAAATAATTGCTGCCATTTATACCGTTTCCGTAGTTTGCGCTTCAACATACAAACCACGCAATAGAGTTTTTAATTTATCTTTATTAGCTTCAGTCTCTACAGCATCAACATATGAATCTAATAAAACTTGCGTATCATCTAGTTTGATCTCTTCGTCTTCCACATTCTCACCTAAATATTCTGTAAAAGATTCTGCAATCTTAAGCTCGTGAATTGGCCGTTGTGTGATCCGATCAATGAGTCTATCAAAGCCAAAAAAATCTTGTTTTCGTTCTACGACGACTTTAACGAATTGATGATCCATATGAGATACGTCTACAGTATTATAATCTGTTTTTTCGTCGTTGTACACTAGTTTTGTATGAAGTGTATGTGGATTACGAACAGGTGTTATTTCTCTCGTATTAGTATCAAGCACATGAAAATATTTAGGATCATCACAATCGCCCCAAGTAAACTCCATTTGGGAACCAAGATAATGAACATTATCCCTACTAGACTTAGTGTGAAAGTGACCAGACAACACCATTTCAAAACGAGTAAACTCTTTCGTTTCCATTCCATGGGGATTTGGAATACCTTTATACATTTCAAAACCAGAGAATTCAAAGTGACCTCCCACAATATTTGCTGTACATGTCTTGATGAATTCCATAGTATCAGCATAATTTTCTGCATTGATCCAAGGAATCAAAGCTATTTTCAAACCATCATATTCAACTACTACATTATCCATATAGATCTTAATGCAATCCATATAATGACCCATAAGTTCTTTGAGAGAACATAGTTCATTTGTATTTTTATAAAACACGTCATGATTACCTGGAATAATATCCATAGTAATATTGTATTCTCGCAATCTATCTAAGAAAATGCGGCGATTATGTTCGAGCGCTTTAAAGTTAACATACTTTCGGTGCTCGTAATAATCTCCAAGATGTATAATCTTGTGAATTTTATTTTCTAGTAGGTATGGGAAAAACACATCTGTGTAGAATTTTTCTTGGTAATCCATGAAAATATCAGATGAGTTGCGAGCACCACAATGGGTGTCATTTAATATAGCGATCTTCAATTAAACAGCCTCAGTGTTTTCAGCAATAAAAGATTCTAATTCATCGACCATTGAATCAGTCATGAATAGTTCTAATGATTTGTTTTTCTTTTCTTTTTTTGCATACTCTTTAATTTGTGAGTCTTTTTCTTTGATTCGACCAATACGTTCTCTTAAAGAGTCAATGAATGCTTGCTCGCCGTGTGTATCATCTCCTTCAACTTGAGCGATGAAATCTTCGATACCAGCTTGTTCAATAAACTTAAATTTGATGTCTTGTTGTTTTTTCTCTTTTTCAATACGTCTTAAGAATGCAAAAAAGCAAATTTGAGTAAAATATGAGAAGGCGTTTTGTGTACCAGTTCTAGTTACGGCGTTTGGATTATAGTTGGTAATCGCTCGTAAACAATTCTCTACTGCATCCATCACCATCTCTTCACGATACGTGTATCTAATAAAGTTTACCTTGTGAGATAAACCTTCTGAAATTTTTAAAAAACATTCAGCTATGTAATTAGGTACTACAGGAATTGTAGTTCCGTTGGCTTTTGCTTCGTTGACTGCTGTTGCATAGTCGACTAACGCTAGGCCGAATTTTTTATTATCCACATAATGCGGACGGGTCTTTATTTCAGACATCTTCATTCACTCCAATTAATGGGACACATGCTGGTATTATACCATAAAAATAACAAAATGTACATCTATTTAAAAATATATTTTCAGGGGGCCTATGTACAACAGACTATTTACAGTGTATAATATATCTACCCCCAGGGGCCAGCAGTATAAGGATTAGTGATACGTTGGCGGTGTATCATCATCCTCTTCTAAGATCTGGAAAGCTGTTCTGCTATGAGCTACTTCAGGTATTTTAGCTTGAGATGCATCTAAGATAGGAGTCATTGAATCATGCTCTACATTAATCATCATCTTAGTATAATACATTGCAACAGCATCGTTGACAAGACCCATAGCGACTATGTTAGACTTAGCAATGATGTGTTCTTCTTCATCACAAAATCCCATCCAAGGCGTAAACAAATTTGCTTCTCTAGCAACCGTTCCCATTTCTATACGCTCTCTATAAACCTTTAATGGTGCTCTAATCAACACTTCTTCGCGATCCTCACCAATAACTTCAGTTAGGATTTCTTCGCCATTCATTAGTTTAAGCTGTCTTATATCTCTACTAATCATGTTAGTTTGACCTCGTGGATCTTATAATTGAACTGTTCTTTACTATATATTTGAATCCGAATTCCAGCATGGATAAGCGTAAAATTCTTTTTAGTCTTCCAATGTAAGTCATCGGATATATCATATAAAGTTGTATCTCTGCCATCATCAGCTTTTCTTAAACCTCGGCCAATTGATTGCAATACTTTAATCTGTGATTTAGAAGGAGATGCAAATATAATATTATGCAAATTCTTAATATTGATGCCTGTTGAGAACGTTCCTAATGATGCTACGATAATAGCATTTTTTTCTTTCTCTGTTATAGCACGAACTGTTTCTCTATCAGCGACATCAGTTTCTCCAGATACGTAAAATACTTTTCTACTTTCTACGGCATTATCTCTAATCAATTTAAATAAAGGTTTGCCATGTTTATCAACACGATTAAACAATACTAGTGTATTACCTTCTTGATCTAGCGTTAAGTTTTTGATAAAGTTATTTCTCTTTTGATGAGCAATGATAAAATCGATTTCCTCTGCATAAGTTTTATCTTTAATTAACTTGCATTCTTCGTCAGAATATTTCATCACTAAACACTTAATGTCTAATTTTGCAAGTTGATCTGCATCCATCAAAGCTTTAGTAGTAGTTACTTGATATACAGTACCAAATAAACCTTCTAAAACTAATTTATGGGTTAATGTACCGTCTAAAGTTCCAGTTAAACCAAAACGATATGGGCAATCTATTAATTTCTCCATAATAGATGATAATGATTTTGCTTGGAATGTATGGGCTTCGTCGCCGATAACCATTCTAAAAGATTCAAACCATTCTTTAGGTAACTTATATACAGATTGCCATGTAGTAATAACAATCTGAGCAGATGTATCTTTTTCTTTTCCGCTATAAATTGTATGGATCATAGATTCGTCAAATGAATCATCATTTTGTGCATACGTCAAAAAGTCAGATCTCATCTGTTCAACTAAACTAGTAGTTGGAACGATTAGTAATAACCGTTGTTGCTTTAATACACTTAAATAAAAGCGTATGATAATATAAATTATTAAAGATTTACCAGATGCGGTAGGTGATACGAGTAGTGCACGTTTGTTTCTTAATCCATAAACAGCGGCTTGATATTGATAATCGCGCGGTTCAAATGGAAGCTTTAGAAATTTATTGACGAAAGTTTGTAAATCTTCTTCGTTGACTTTAGTTATTTGATTTGGAACGTTAACTTCGACTTCATATCCACGTTCTTCAGCAAATTTAATAATATAATTTAATAGACCTACATACAGAGTTTTAGATCGTAGATCATATAGTCTAATCTTTCCATCCCATATTTTATTCTTAAACGCTGGCATGAATTTATAGCCAGGAACATAGAATGTAAAATAGTCTGCTAATTCTTGTTTAACACCACCATCGCACTCAACCTTCAAGTGCACATCATTAATTTTGCTAATTACTATCTTATCCATTATACACCGGATGTAAACTGTCTCCACTTAATCATATTACCGATCGTCTGATGACGCCATGTAATATTAGAAACTATATCAGATAATGTATCTACTACTGTTTTCCAGTATTCAATTTGTAATTGAAGTGTTTGAACTTGATCATCGCTTTCATAAAAATAATCCATATCGCTTTTCATGGGTTTACTTAGTCCATCGAATGGATCATAATCCCAACCTTTGTCATCCATTGTAGCTTTATCCATTTTGCCATTATACCACATGAATTTATCTTTCAACAGTTTTTTAAACTCCATTTCTTTACGATGTTTTTGAAGTTTAGCTAGTGAAAGAAGTTCTACATATTTCGCATGTAATTTAGGAGTATCTTTAGAAGACTTATCCAATTCAATATCATCGATCTGGCAATCGACTTTCCAATTATCTAATATTTGTTCAAGTGTCAGCATGTTAAAACCTTAGGGTTATGTTTTATACCCTATTATACCACATATTTAAGGAAAAGTAAACAGTTAATTTTCGAACGTGAAATAGTCGTAGCGGAAAGTGACATCTACAGTACCATAAACAACATCTGCTTCTTGTACTGAAAACGAAATATTCCCTATACTGGTTGGAAATACATTACGGAAAAATATTTTCTTGTTAGGATTATTTTTGCTTGTTAAAACATAAATTGTCAAATCATCAAATTTATCTTCATACTTAGCCATATTAATACTGCGATTTAACCAATCATAGATTTCTTGGAAGTTATTCATATCTTCAGAAACCAACATCGTAATAGTTAAAGGATCATATTGAATATGATCTCCTGGTACAAATGCAGTTTGTTGTCCACGAGGAATTGCAACTTCTGAAACAGTTACAGAAGGGATACTAATACTCTGTGCAAAGTATTGAACGTTTGGCGCTCGAGCAAATACGAATCTAAATCCATCTGATGCAACTAATGGATTTTTATTTGCTGTTACTAACCCCGGTTCAACGCCTATATCGTAATTTTTATTTGCCATTTTTAATATATCTCCACAATATTATCTATTTATATCAATCCCAGACAAAAAAAGAGGGAACCGAAGTTCCCTCTTAGAGTTCTATACTTATTGTAATTCTAAGCTTGTATAGATTTAAGCGTTGTCTAAAAGACCTGTTACTTTGAAAATACGGAAATAACAGTTAGTACGATTTAAACCAGTATCATTAACTGGTGCTGAACCAGGATTAGAGAATGGGTTAGCGATCATACCGTAACGTGTTTTGAAACCGATCTTAGGTTGGAAAGAACCTTGATCAACAGCACGAACCATTGTGAGTGGTACATATGGAGCGTAGAATAAACCAGCGTCATATGGGTTTGTACCACGGTAACCAACAGTTACGTAGTCTTGTGTAGCATATGGATCGATGTACACTTTGATTTTGCCATTTAATACACCAGCAAATGTATTGCCAGTATCGTCAACTGCTAAATCAACTGACATAGCTGGATTGTATACCAACATGCCAGAAGCTGCTAAAGCTGTTGCAACGTCTGATGAACAAACGATGAAATTGCCTTTACCTCTACGAGTATCTTTGGCAATCTGATTAGCTTCGCGATCGATTTGAACTAAAAGACCTTTGAATTTTTCAACTGACCAACGACCATCAGCATCAGTTACTAAGTTAAATGTACCAGCGCTTGTGCAATTAGCTGTTTGAGCACCTAATTTTGCTTTAACGTTGATTGTACGAATAACTTCGCGATTGATTTCAGCTAAAATTTCAGCTGAAAGGATGTTCGCTAATTCTGTTTCAGCGTCAAGACCATGAACTGCTTTTAAGTCTTGTGCTAATTCCATTGTGTATTCAGCTTTTAAAGCACGTGTCTTTGCAGTCACTGTTGCTTTTTCAATACTGAATGCCATTTGAGCGAAAGAATTAGTTGAAGAATCACCTAAAGCTTCTGACTCAGCTGTAGTCATACCACCACCAACGCCGAAGCTATCAGCGATTGTATCAGCAGCAGCAGTACCAGATGTACCAGCACCACCAGCGTTAACTGTTGTGTCTGTACCTGGAAGACCATCAGATGTACCACCGTGTGTACCATTCTTGTTAGTAGCTGAGCTACCTGAGAATGATGATGATGAGAAATCTGTATCAGCTTCGTTGTAAAGTGCTTCTGTACCGCTTTGTGATGTATAACGTGACTTCATCGCGAAGATTAAGCCAGTAGGACCGGACATTGGTTGAACGCCAGCAATATCATAAGCGATAAGGTTAGGCATTGAACGACGAACCAAACTGATTAAGATTGGATCAAAGTTTGAAATGCTTGCACCAGTTGCGTTTGTTGGAGCAGCTTCGTTTAATGAACCGTAAGAAGATTGTGCACGCTCTTCAGCAAGTGCCTTCTCTTGGTTTTCTAAAATAACGGCAGTAACTGCGCGTTTGTATGGGTCTTTAATCGCTGGAAGATCTGCGTGATCTAGGACTTCAGCCCATTTTTGTTGTGCTTGTTCAGCTAAAAACATTTTATGTTTCCTCTTTATTTTTTAGTGGTACGGGATATAGCGCTCATATAAGCTGCCATACGTGGAGAAGCAGTAGTTTGTTCTGCAGGTTGTTCGTCTGTTTCTTCACTGATTGTTATAGTAGGTGATGTACCCTTGAAGTGTGCTTCTTTAACGATGATAACTTTCTTAGTGAAAGATTCAGCGTCATCAAAGTCAATACTTTCAATGAGTGACTTAAGCTTTTCAGCTTCTGTCGCGATCATACCTTCAGTAGCTTCACGGACAATTTTTTCACGGGAAAGTTCTTCAACTTTTTGTGCAAGCGCAACAGCTTTTTCAGTGTGAGCTTGTAATTGACCTTCAAGTTCTTCAACTTGTTCTGCTAAACCGTCGACTAGATCGACTTTACCTTCTGGAACATCAATGTAGTGTTCAACGAATACAGTTTTTAGAGAGTCGATAAAACTTTCTGCGATCTCAGCACGGAGGCCGGTTTCAACAGCAAGTTCATTTTCTTCCATCCACTGTTCTACGACATAGTTCAGGTAACCATCGATTTTCTCAACGAGTTCTGAACGAATGCCTTCTACAGCTTCGTCTAAGTTAGATTGATACTGCTCTTCAAGTTTATTTTTTTCTACAGTTACACGAGATGTTAAAGCAGTTTGGAAAAGAACCGCAGATTTCTCTTTGAATTCTTCAGATAAGTTGACATCAGCTTCAGTAAGAGCTTTTAGGTCTTCTGTTACATCGATTTCAACTACCGCTTCTTTAACTTCGTTAGTAGACTCTTCAGAGAAAAGTTTACCGTAGATAACTTGAAGATCTTCTTTTTTCAAGCTAGACAATTTTTCAACTGTTGCAGCGATGATACCCGATTTAGTTTTAGGGGCTTCAGCTGTCTTAGTAGCTCCTAGATCAGCAAGGGTTTTAGCCTTGTCGTCTTGGAAATCAGCATCTTGACCGTATTTGGCAGACTTAGCGTCTCCCTTTGCGGCTACAGTTGCTGCTGCATCTTCAGCTAGTTCCTCAGAAACTTCAACGAGTTGTTCATCACTAAGCTTTACGTCGTCTAATTGACCTTTATTAAGATCTTGTTGTGACATTCAAATCACTCCTTAGTGTTAAAGTTTAGAGAGGAAATATTGAAAAACACGTACTTGAGCTTCAGCAAGCTGAGCCTTTGGTGTTCTCTTAATTTCAGTCTCAATCTTTTCAATTTCTTGAGGTTTGAAAATACCGTTTTCAACAATCCATTCTACGCCTTCCATGATTCCGTTAACGAAAGCAGCGGGCGCAGATGGATCTTGAACGATATCAACGGTAGCTAAGTGAAAATCATCTTTCACATAGTTTTGACCGTTTCTTTCCTCAAGACTACCCATACCACGAGATGATACTCCTAATTTTACACCGCCTTCGAGCAAACCTTTTACGATTTGACCCATAGGTGTGTTTAGGATTTTTGCCTTACCTATTACATTATTACCTTCAAAGCGAAGGTCTGTAATTAGGTGAGAAACTTTATCAAGGTTAATTGTTGGACCATCTGGATGGTTAAGTTCTCCAACAGCTCTACCTTGTTTAACTTGCTCTTGAATATATTTTTCAACAGCAGGTTTTAAAATCTTGGATTCATACACACGACCATTACGATTTTTCGAATCAGCCATCATAAAGATACCTTCAATGAAGAAGTCTTTAGATCCGTTTTGTTTAGCTTCAGTTATAACCTGAATGTCTGAATCAATTTGTTCTGTAATTAATTTCATTCTTATGTTCCTAAAGCTTGAGCTGCTTCGTTAGCAACTTCTAAAGCTGTTTCTTTAGTCCTAAAAGTTTCCACTTTTAAGTCGTTTATATAAATGTAATATACGCCGAGAGTCTCTTTGACCTCGACTTTATCTGTGCCAGCGGGAAGACTTAATAAAATCTTTCCGCTTTCACGAATGTCTTTAAGCTTCTTTAGTTCCATCTTCAGATGCTACCGTTTCGGTTTGTTTTTCAACTTCAGCATCATCAATTGGAAGAGCTTCTTCTTGTTCAGCACTTGCTTGCACCTCGCCATAAATGCTTTGGGCAAGCTCTATCTTCCTAGCTTGAAGGGCATCATTAATTTTATTATTCATTACATTATCAAATCTAGCACGCATTTCTTCTTGGTTACTAGATGCGATAGCGTCTAACAAATCAGTTGCTAATTCACTCATCATTGCCTTCTTTCAATATATTTATAAAATATTGCGCTTTCACGCGTTCGAATTCTGATCAGAAGCTAATAAAGGATTAGCAGGTTGATCAGGGGTTGGTTCAGCAGGCGCTTCAGCTTGCTGTTGTTGCATCATCATTAGTTCTTGCTGCGATGGAGGTTCTTGTTCCATTTGCATATCCATTTCTTCAATATCTTGATCAGATTGTTGAAGGATATGTTTACGAATCCACATCTGTGAATAGTATTTTCCAGCAAAAGGATCAACCAATGTTAATGTTTGCATACGCTCTCTTAAGATCTCACTAGCTTTGAGTTCTGCAAAATAGTTATCTTTCTTAAAGTCGATTATTAAATCTTCTTTGATGCCGTCCCAATCTTCTCTTGAGATAACACCTTTTAAGATCAATTGTGACCTTAAGACTTGTAAAAATACATCTGCAAATTTCTTACGCAGTCTGCTTACAAACTTATTAAATTTCAGTTCATCTCTTGATATCTCGTTAGAACGACCAAGTGAGAAACCAGTGTCTGTCTCCATGCGAGACATTGGTACATTTAAAGAACGATATAATTTCTTTTGGAAGTAAATGATATCTTCGATTTGACCAAGGTTTTCACCACCTGGTAATGTAGAGATCTCAGTACCTTTACCGCCTTCACGACGTGGTAACCAAAAATCTTCCAACATAGCCATGTGTTTACGATCATCTCTAATCTCACCAGTAGTAGCATCATAAACAATTTTGTTTTTATATCTTGCCATAATATCGCGAAGATATGCTTCAGCTTTACCTTTAGGCAAATTACCTACATCGATATAAAATATACGACGTTCTGGTGCACGAGCCATACGATAGATTACTAATGAATCTTCCATCATACGTAATTGATTTACTGGTTTTAATGCTTTATAAAGATATGAAAGCATTTTTTTAGAAGTGCTATCGATTAAACCTGATGGAACATGAACAATCGAGTCTTTAGAAATCTTAAGACCTTGTGTTCGAGGTCCACCGAATCCACCCGGATTTGCATAATTGCCCATCAATGAATCATTATAAATGTAAAATTCATTAAAACCTTTTACCATCTTCGCACCAGTAGCTTTATCTTTTTCTTCAATAACTGAACGAACTTTACGAATTTTAATAGAATCGATTGGACGCAATTCTAAAATACCAGCTTTAGGATTTTTCTCGTCAATAATCATATGATAGTATATTCTACCATCAACATACCATTTACGGAATATGTCATGTGCTTGAAAATTAAACTTTAATAATTTAATTACAGTATCAAATTCTTGTTTAATTAATTTTTTAATTGTATCTGGATATTTAATATCATCAGTAATAATATCAACAGGTTGAATATCGTCATCAGCTACAATAGCTTCATTAACGATATCAGTGATGGCAGCATCACACTCAGGATAAAGAGAGATCTCGCGGTACTTTTTAATTAAGTCCGAATCATCTTTAGCCTTAGTGCCCTCGATATCTACGTATTGACCATAATATCCACCCTCAGAAACAACGGTAGCGCCATCGTCCATGTCAGGTGCAACAAACGATTGTTTCTTCGCTTGTTCTTCTTCTTGCTTTTTACGTGATATTTCGAAGCCGAATAATTCCATTTTTTATGCCTTTATAATAACAAAGTGAGGGAGAGAGTTTCCCCTCTCCTTCTATTTACCAACGTTTAATTAAGACGTTGTATCAGATTCCCAATATTGAACTTGAAGTTCTACTTGGAATTCTTCAATCATGTCTACTGAATCATATGATAATTCAATTGCAGATACAGCTGTAGGGAATGTAGAGCGGAAGTTATACACTTTCACTTCATTTCCTGCTTTATCTAATTGAGCAACTTGCAAATCAGCTTGGTAATCAATAGGATTTGTTAAACCTGTATTGTTACGATGTTGATTAATGCCGTTCATCCAACGTTCAAATGCATTACGCACTTTAAAGTCGGTATCATTAATTACTGTAATTGTCCATGGATCAAATGTACGATCTCCGGCAATTTTTAGTTGACGACCGCGGAAAGGAACCAATACTGTGCCAACAACTGATGCTGGTAATTGAGCAGCCTTAATCATAAAGCTTGTCAATTCAACTTCACCTCCAGCATAAGCTGGAAAGTTAACAGTTGCTTTGAACAGATTGGGACGTGCACCGCCACCAACTAGTTTTGATTTAAAATCATCTACGCCTAAAATAGCCATGATTAACCTCCGATTTCTGCAAAGTCAACGCCGGTACGAGTAGCGATGAAGTTCAGAGTAATAAAGTTAATAGAACGTGCTGGCTTGATGTAGATATCTGCAACAAACTGATTGCTGTCGATGATCTGACCAGTGTTGTTTGTCTCGTCACAAACTACTTTAAAGTCTGTAATACCACGACGACCTTGAATTTCCCTAAGGAAAGGTTCTGTCATGTTACGGAACATAGCACGAGTGAATTCGTCATTAAGCTCGAACAACTGATATTTAGCAGCTGTTGAGATAGCTTTTTCTAAGATGATAAACAAACGACGTACATTAATACGATCGAATGCAGAAGGTTTACTTAGAAGAGTCTTATCGCCAAATAATACTGTGCCTTCACCTGGGAAAGAA
>Ga0114978_10000550_pt1 | contig 32020 bp, 43 predicted proteins | sample S_140212_EF_Meta_FD_87027 | JGI IMG/M metagenome (GOLD analysis project Ga0114978, IMG submission 87027) | Freshwater microbial communities from Lake Simoncouche, Canada to study carbon cycling - S_140212_EF_MetaG | ecosystem: Environmental > Aquatic > Freshwater > Lake | place: Lake...
AATATACTTCTGGTGGTTCTGTCATTACATCTTGGACAACACAAGTTACAAATGTGACTGCAACTGAACTTGATGTGATTTCAATTCCAACATGGATTGATGCAACAATTGGTGAAATTATTCAAGTTATTTCACTAAATGTGACTTATGGACAAAAAAGAAAGTCAGTTGTTGTTGATGTAAATCATGTTGCAAATGGTTCAGGTGGAAGCAGTTTTTCATTGATTGATGGTGAACAAACAAGATTCACATTTGATTTGACAACTGCATTGACAACACCACAAAATGCAATTCAAATTGGAAATAAATCTGGTCAATTTCTAAGTAATGTGCAAGTGACAGATGTGACATTTGCAATCACTGGTGTTTTACCAGCATCTTCAAACATATTGTATTATCAATTTAATTTTTCAATCATTCAGTCTGGAATTTATGATTCTTCACCTTTTGCATTTGGAAATTGTTTGAAATTTAATTCAAATTTTAATTTTCAAAGATTTACTGGTGAACCTTCAAACAACTTTGTGTTGCAATTTAATGATGATGCTGACACTGGATGGTTTGATGAAGCATTCAATTCAGGTGTTCCAGAAGCAATCCTTGTTCAAGGTGTTTCAGAAATTGCATTTGATGCACCAACAACATTTGAAGTTGTGATTGATTCATCTTCACCACTTTTTGCAATTGGTTCTTCATACGTTTCAGACAATGAATTGTATTATAAAAATAAATTGCAAAGTCAGTCTTCACTTGGAATGACAATTCAGACACAAATTCCTTTGTTATTGACACCAATTTCTTCACCAACAAATCCACTTGGTGCTGGATATACATTGGAACTTTTGTCAAACACATTGGTTGGAACAATTCACACTATAAATTTAAAATTTACACCAAATGCAAATTTCAATTCATTCATTGAATCATGTGATGAAGGTGACAGATTGTTCAGACTTTGGGTAAAATATGGAAATATCAATCTTCTTGTTTTTAATGACCAGTTGATTTCAAATCCACCAATTGGTGGACTGCTAAATATGAAAGTTTCAACATTTCTTGACCATTCAGAAAATGTCACTGATTCATCAGACAATGTTGCTGGATATTCAGCAGACATTGAAGATGACCTTGCATATATTGGAAAATTTCAACTTCCATTGAATGACAATACAATTGAATCATTCACTGCAAGAATTGAAGCATTAAACACTGTCACTGGTGATTCATTCACACTGCAAAATGCATTTTTTGACATTGCATCAATTCCATTTGTTGGTGGAAAATACATTCTGAATCAATCACAACCAATCATCACAACACTTCCAAACACATCAGTGAAGAAAGATGCACTTCTGGTTCTTGATGCATCAGTTGATGATGTTGGTTTGTATGGTGTGAAAATATATTTCCCTTTCCTTTATCGGTGGGAATATTGGTTAAATCAATTGAATGCAGATTCTGATTTCTATCCAAATGAACAAACAAAAAACTGGTTTCCCTATGGAAGCACAACTAATTGGTCATTGATTCTTCATCTTGAACTTGTACGTGACAATCTTGCATATATTTTTGATGACAAAATCATCTTGAAAAATTACGATGCGAATGACAATATCAAATCAAACATTGAACTTTTCATTGATTCAACAAATCAAAATGTTGGAATTGTGACAGAAGGAATGTTGATGCGTGTTGTTGGAACACATGAACTTCTTGATGGAACTGCATGGAATCCTTCTTCAATTTGGGGAATGTTGACAGTTGAACCAAAAGAATCTGCACCACGTTGGATTTGTTCCACGATTGTTCCAACTGATTTCAATTCAATGAATCCATTGTCACCACTTTCTGGTGCATTGTGTGACTTGACATTTCCTTCACCATCAATTGCAAGAATGGAATGTTTCTTCAATCCAGATAAAATCAATCTTGAAAATGGTGTAAAATTCACAACAAAAATCAAAGGATGTTCAGAATTTAAACTTGAAGGAAAACAAAAAGCAGATGGAACTTTGAAGATGAAATCTGATGGAACTATAAAAGAAAAATCTTAAAAATTAAAAAAATGGCAAATTCAAAAATACATGAATACACTGATTCTGCAACATTGTCAGATGTTCAAAATCTTCCAGTTTTAATTGATTGTGAAGTTGAAGAAATTGGTGGTTGGATTTCAAAACAACTTGATGTCAAAAACATCATTGATGCATCAAATGACACTGGAAGAAGAACATTTGGTCAATACCATGACACAACAATTCAACTGCATACTGTTTTGAATTCACCAAAAGCAATGGAATTGAATTCAACTGACTTTTACAATGGAATGTCACTTGTCAATGATTCATTTGGTAAACCAACAATTTTGAAAGTTCCATCTTCTGGAATTTACAATCTTCAATTTTCTGCACAAATAAACAGAACAAGTGGTGGTTCAGTTGCAAAAACATCCATTTGGTTCAGACAAAATGGTGTTAACATACCAAATTCAAACACACACGTTGATGTGATTGCAAATACAACATATTTAGTTTCATCGTGGAACATTTATGTTGATTGTCAAGCATTGGATGAAATTCAATTGATGTGGTCAGTTTCTTCACTTGCAATCAGACTTCTTGCAGAATTACCAGATTTGGTTGTTCCACATCCAGCAACACCATCTTTGATTGTCACAATTAATAAACTATAAAAAATATGTGTACTTGTGTCAAAATTACGTTCAAAGTTCATGGTGAATCAACACCAACAACTATTGAAGTAAATGTTTCAGGAATTTACAATGATGAAAATTATTATTATTGGAATCATGATGGAATTGATTATTATTTATACTATGGTCTTGGTGAATGGCAAGTTTCATTTGGTGGTCTTGGATTTCCAGCATTTCAAGTTGCAACTGCATGGAAAGAATCAACACCACCATGTCCACCACTAGGTTCAATTCCACAATGGAATTCTGGAATGTTTGATGAATTCACAACAGAAGAATGTCAAACAATTTATGGTGATTGTTGTATTGAAATTGATGTATGTTGGACTGAATCAAAGGAAATTCAATGCAATATTCTTAAAACAACAAATCAAGGAAATGGAACATACACTGTGGAATTGTTTGGTGAAACATACACAATTTATTTTGATGGAACTGTTTGGTCTTTGGTTGATTCAAATTCAATTCAATATGCATATATTCCAGAAGAATTTTCTGGTTCATGTCCAGCATTTCGTTCATGGACAATCACACGTGAACCACTTTTTTCACTGACTTCGTCAGAAGTTGACTGTCAACTTTGTGGAAAAGAAGAAAGAATCTTTCGTGAATACGATTCAATCAAACTTCCAGAAAATTTTGAAGAACCAAATCGTGGATTGAAAGGATGTTGTGAATGTGAATATTTGGTTTTTGCATCTGGTTCTTCATCAACATTTGAAAATGATGTCACAAGTGCATGGATGAAATTGTCAAGTTCTTCTGACATTATCACTTTTGTTCTTGAAGATGCAAATGGAAATCCAGCGAATTTCATTCCAACACCACAACCATTCATCAAAGAACCAAATGCATTTTTCACAACAATAAACTGGAAGGATGTGTTGACTTCTGATGGTCAAGGATGCTATACATTGAAAATTCAATATGAAATCAGTGGAATTGTTGGATTTGTAATTTGGGGACATTATAAATTGCAGAATTATTCAATCCAAAACACTTTGAAGACTGCAAGGGTACGTGCATTTTTCAATGCATTCCATGAAATGGAAGGAATCAATTTCACTGATTCGAATGTTGAATCAACTTTTCGCTTTTATGGTTTCATTGGAAACAGACAACCAAATACTGAAATTGATAACATCATTTATCAGAATAGGGAAATGAAACGTGTAATTCGTGAAAATTTGAATCAATATGAAATTATTACAGACCCCGTTTTCGAATGTTTTACCAGACCATTGATTGAATTATTTTTGTTGTCTGAAAACGATTTGTTCATTTCTGACTACAATCAACACAATCATTCATATAGGATTCAGGATATTCCAGTGATTTTGGAAGAATCTGCATCACTTGACTATCTTCCATTGTCCAGATATGCAGTTTTGAAATGCAAGGTTGGTGACAAATTCAAAAATAAACGTACTTATTTCTAAAATAACTAACTAACTTTAAAAAAATTAATAAAAAAGCGTAAAAGAATGGAAAATTTGACAGATTTTATTGCATTGTGCATTGGTGTTATTGGTGCATTGTTGAAAGGAATAAAAAAGAAGTTTAGTAAATCAACAATTTTAATTGGAATGTTGGTTGCTGGTGTTTTGACATATGCAACAACTGGATTGATTGAAATGTTTTTGACTGATGTTTCTCAAAAGGTCATTATTTTAATTTCCTTTTGCGTTGGATGGATTGCAAATGAATTCACTGAAAAACTGGATGATTTTGTCAATGACTTTTATGACATTGTCATTGACTGGATTCGAAGAAAATTTAATTCAAAAAATAGAAAACCATGAAAAAAACATTAATTTTAATTTCATTCATTTTGATGACATCTGCTGAACTTTATTCAGAAACTGACATCAATGGTCAAGAAAAAGACAAAAGTCTTCCAGAAATGACAAAACAAATACAAAATGATAATTCATTGATGTCATCAGACACAATTGTGAAACACAATGTGAAAGAAATTGATGGTCATCTGGTGATTCAGGACACAATCATCATCAAAAACTTGGTTCAACACGATGTTGAAAGAATTGTTCAAGATAATTCATACAAATCAATCGAAAAAGTGATGGTCATTCTGGTCTTCACTTTTGTCATTTGTGCATTGATTTACAAAAAGAAAAAAAATGGTTAAAAACTACACAACTGAACAACTTTTGAACAAAGTGAAATCACTTCCATCTTTCAATGGATTTCCCAAAGATTTCTGGATTCTTGGTCTTCAATCACAAGAAGATTCATTCAATGTTTTTGATGACAAATTTTATCTTTTTAATGGACAAAAATTCATTTTGGTGACATCTGGAACAACCAATGCTGGAAAGAATGGTTTGATGAATTACAGTGACTACAATGCACAAGGTGTTGCAGTGGTGAAGACAAATGAATTTTATTATAATGTCTGGAAATTTGGTCTGCACAAGGGAAAAATGGAAGCATTGAAACAAGTCAAAGCATTCTTGATTTCACGTGATGGTGACAAAGACCAAAAGATTGAAGAAGGGAAATCACTTCCAGTGATTTGTGGAATCAATTTTCACGCAAATACATATGACATGAAATCAACTGAAATCAAAGAAATCATTGGTGGTTGGTCACTTGGTTGTCAAGTTGTGAATAACATTCCAAAATATACCAAAATAATTGAACTAATCAAACCACAAAAAGTTGTTTCTTATTGCTTATTAAAAGAATTCTGAAAAAATAATTAATTTTTTTTTGATTCTGAAACCATTGAATTCATTCGGTTTTTTACAAACCATGATGGTTTTAATGGTTTTTTTTTATGCTTTATGGTATCACAAAAGAAAAAAAGTATATATTTGTCATGTCAATGGTGACACAAAAAACAGATATTATGACAACAGAAACATCACAAACATCAAAAAATCAGGTTGTTAAATTTGAAAACAACATTCAAAATCAATCTAATTATGGAATCGGATTTGCAACAAAATTTTTCACATTGTGGAATGTTGTGAATGATTTTATTTATTCAGAAGTAAATGGTAAATTTTCAGTAACTGGAACAACAACGACATTCACATATTGTGGAAAGTTGTCAATTTGCAAAGACAAAGCAATTCAAAAAGTCAAAGCAAAAGGAATCAGTGAATTTTTTATTGATGAAAATCTTCGTGGAACAAGAACATGGTCAACAACTTCCAAGAATTATTGTGAATTTTACAAATCTGAATGTTCTGTTTTTCAGTTTGGAAAATACGATGACCAAAAAATTTCTGAATGTACTGACATCAAATATTTGCTATGGTATTTTTCAGAAACATCAAATAAATTTGCAAAACAAGTTCTTTTGAATTCTGGTCAATATGGTATTTTTACAAATGAAGATGGTTCAGAAGAACTTTTGTCAATTGAAATGTGCAATCGTTATCAAGAACGTGAATCACTTATTCAAACAATTAAAAAAACCATGACAATTCAGTTTGATTGTTCAAGAAATTTAGCATCAAATGGTTCACTAAAAATTGAAATTGATGGAAAATACATCACTGATGTTTTGTTCAAGCATTTTAAAGAAATGTATTACAATGGATATTCATATGCACTTCCACGAAAAGAAAATAATCCAGCATCAACAAAAATCAAAGGAAGAACATTGAAATTGACTTTAAAAGAATTTAGTCAGAATGAACAAGAAAATCATGGACATCAATTTGAAGTAATTGATTTCGAAATAGTATAAAAATATAAATAAAAAAAACAGAAATCATGACATCAAGAACAATTCAACAAGTGCAGACAGAAATTGTCAATTTGGAAAGAAAACATTCAGATTCATTGATTCCTTTTGATGCATACAATCAAGAAAGAATCAGACTGAATCGTGAATTTTATGGTTTGATTATCAATCAAGAATTTGAATGGATTTGTGAAACATGGAAGATTTGTCAAACCACGTATCAAAGAATCGGATTTCAAACACAAATCATCATTGCAACTTCTGCAAAAGAAGCAAGAATCAAACTTGACAGACATTCATCAATCATCAAAAAAATAACAAGAAAATGAAAAATTTAAGAATCAAAACAGAAAAAAAGGAATTGAAAAATGTATTCATTCCATATCCAAAAGACATCATGCAGTGCATAAAATTTTGGAAGAATCAGACATTGACACAATGTGAAGACAAAGGTGGTTCATTTAATGTCCAGTTGTATCTTGATTATCTTGAAATTAGATACAAATCATGAATAAATTTGCACCAAAAAAGAAGAACATCATCATCAAGATGCAAGTTTCAGACATCAATGATGTTGGATTTGCAATGACAATGATTTCAAATCAATTGAAAAATGGTCTTCAATACAATGAATTCAAATCTGGAAGTTGCATTGTTTCATTCACAATGGACTTTGATGAATTTTCAGACTATGAAGAAAAAGAAATTGATGGTGTATGGTATCGAATTATAAAATCAAGAATATAATAAAAAAAGTATATTTGCAAAAAACAATCAATCATGAAAAAAACATCATTCATCCTTCACATGGATGCACTTTCGGTTCTTGATGAACTGACAAATGAACAATCTGGAATTCTATTCAAAGCAATTCGTGACTTTAATTCTGGAAAAGAACCAGAACTGGATTTTGCAATGAAGATGTGTTTCATTCCTTTCAAGAATCAATTCACACGTGACTTTGAAAAATATGAAGTCAAATGTGAAAAGAATCGTGAAAATGGAAAGTTTGGTGGAAGACCAAAAAAGACAGAAAGCGAAAAAACCGACATGGTTATTTTGAAACCCAAAGAAACCAAAGCAAACCCAAAAAACCACGATAGTGATAATGATAGTGATAATGATAATGATAGTGATAATGATAATGATAGTGATAAAGAAAATGATAAAATTGTCTTCGAAATTTTCTGGAATGTTTTTGATAAAAAAATTGACAAAGTAAAATGTTTCAAAGTTTGGAAAAAGATTCTGAAATGTGAAAGAACCTTTGTTCAGGAACAAGCAAGAAAATATATTTCGACAACACCAGATGTAAAATTCAGAAAGAATCCTTTGACATGGTTAAATGGTGAATGCTGGAATGATGAAATTCAAGAAATGAAAGTTGTATCCACAAGATATATTCCAACACTATGAAAGCAGTAATTGAACAAATTTTTGGAATCATGATGCATCAATCGAAAGAAGAATGCATTGAAACTTACAATCGAATTGATGAAAGATTCTTGAAGACTGGATTTCAAAAACGAATTTATCAAGCAATTGGACAACTAATCAAACAAAAAAAAGCAGTTGACTTGTTGACAATCACAATGCAGTTCAAGGAAAATGGATGGTTTGAAAAGCAAATTGTGATTCAGATTTCAAAAATGACTTCTGAAACTTATTCATTGACCAGCATACTTCGATTATCTTCATTGTTTGAACAATGCATTCAAGAATTGGTTTTTGAAAAAGCACTTGCAATCAGAAATCAAATTGATGTTCTGCTGGAATCAGAAAACTTGACATTGTCTAAATTTCATGAAATCATTCAGACTGGAAATGATGTGAAGTTTGAAAAAAAGAAGGAACAATCAAATGTTGATGTCATTTTTGATGTTGTTCAAGACCACATTCACGCAAAAGAAGGAACAATTTGTGGAACTGAAATTGGATATTCATTTCTTCATCAAGTTGTTCTTCTTGAACCAGTAGATGTCATGGTTGTTGGTGCAAGACCAGCGATGGGAAAGACTGCATTTGGTGTTAACACAATGGTCAAAATGGTCATGCAAGGAAAGAAAGTTGCATTCTTTGCACTGGAAATGACAAAAAAGCAAATGGTCAGAAGGATTCTTTCAAATATTTCTGGAATTGATTCAAACAAAATCAAGTTTGGAAATTGCAATGAAGATGAAATGCGACAAATTTATCAAGTTCAGGAACTGGAAATCTGGAACAACATCTTCATTTTTGAAGGTTCACATTCAATCAATGACATTGCATCTGAAATGAACAAACTGAAAAGTGAACACCAGATTGATTTGTTCTTTGTTGACTACATTCAGAAAATACAACCAAAAAGTTCACGTTCAAGATATGAAGTTGTTTCTGAAATAAGCAATGGACTGAAATTGATTTGTCAGAACATTCATGTTCCATGTTTTGCACTTGCACAACTGTCACGTGATTCATCCAAAACTGGAAAAAGACCTTCACTTCCAGATTTGAAAGAAAGTGGTGAAATTGAACAAGATGCATCAATTGTTGCATTTTTACATAGACCAGAATATTTTGGTGAAACTGAAACCTACAATGGAAACGATGCAACAAATGTTTGTGAACTGATAATTGCCAAAAATCGTGAAGGTGAAATCGGAATTTTTGAAATGAAAGTTGATTTGAAAACTTCAAAATTTAATTAAAAAAAGACAATAAAATGAAGAAATGTAAAAACTGCAAAGAACCATTTGAACAAAGATTCAGTTCACTGGAAAAATTCTGCTGGAATCATGATTGCAAATTGAAAGAAGCAATGGAAAAATTATCAAAAATCAAACAGAAACAGAAACTGCATGACAAAATCAAGTGGAAGGAAAAAAAGGAATCAATCAAAACACTTCAAGACTATCTGCAAGAATTTCAAACATTGGTGAACACTTTTATCAGATTACGTGACAGAAACAAAAGATGCATTTCATGTAACAAAGCATTGAAAGCAAAATTTGATGCTGGTCACTTTTTTTCAGTTGGTTCATATCCATCAATCAGATTCGATTTGACAAACATTCATGGTCAATGTGTTTATTGCAATCAACATCTTCGTGGAAATATTCATGAATATCGAAAAAATATCACAAAACGAATCAGTCAAGAAGAACTGGAAGAACTTGAATTCAAAAGTCAAAGACCAGCAAACTTTATGAAACATGAAATCATTGAAATGATGAAAGAAATGAAAGATAAAATCAAAGAATTACGATTGAAATAATTATTTTTTTTAAGAATATTGAATCACAAAAGAAAAAAAGTATATCTTTGAAGAAGAAAATCGGACATCATGAACAAGAAAAACATTAAAAACACTGAAAATCAAGCACTTGACTTCATTAAGTCATTGAATACCATCATTGAAGATGGTGAAAAATACAATTGCAGAAATGAAAAATACTTTCAAGAAACGAAAGAATTCATGAAAAAGAATCATCCAGAATTGTTTTTGAATGAAGATTCTGAAGATAATATTGTTTTTGACTTTTGTGAAAAGAAACATCAAGATTTAGTTCTTGCATACAATTTGAAAAAGACAATTCTTGATGTAATTGAAAACCATAAATAAGTAAATAATAAATCAATATAAAATGGAAAAACAGAAAAGAACCAGAAGACCGAATCTGTCAACATCGGACTATCTTGAAGCATTCAAGAAGATGAAAATGGAAATTGAATTGAATCCAAAAGTTAAGACTTCAAAGATTTGCATTCAACTTGGAATTTCAAAAACATCAATTGCAAAATTGAAACAACTTGGAATCATTAATGAAACTGCACATGGTTTGTTTTGGTCTGGAATTGCACCAACAACACAAATGGTCAATTCAGTGAAAAGTTTGTACAAAGTTCCAGCAGTCAAGAAGACTTCAAAAAGGTCAAATGGAACATCAGAACCAAAAAATCATGCACCACAAGGTGAAATTGAATTCAAGGAATCAATCATTGAAAAACATTGGAAACAACAAGTTCCAGAATCAAGACTTGCAGAATCAATTGGAACATGGAATGAAAGATGTTCAAATCAAATTGCACAAAAGACTGGAATGTTCATTCAGGATGAAACACCAGTTGATGCATCACTTGTTTCTGAATTTATTCAGCATGATGCACCAGATGCACCAAAAAAAGTAACACAAAAAAGAACCGTAAAATCAAAAGAAATACTTTTTGAATTAAAGATTTTCGGTTTGAAATTATTCACAATCAAATTTTAAAAAACATGAATCAAGAAAAAAAAGTGAATGAATTGACACCAATGGAAAAATTGATGTATGCAATCACAGAAATGAAAGAAGGAACGAATGACACCAGAAAGAAGAAAGTGTTGTCAGATGTCACAGAAATGATTCAAAACATCATTTTGAATGACATTGAAGAAAATTTGTTCATTAAGTTTTATGTGATGACCAGATTGTTTGTCATGGATAAAATGACAGATGAAGATGTTGATATGTGCTATCTGGAAGCAAGTGCATCGTTTCAAGTCATGTTTAATGCAAAAAGTCTTTTTGAAGATTCTGAATGGTCAAAATAAAATATAGAAAAAATGGAATTCGAAATACAAAAAACAGAAACACCGATTGAACTATTCAAAGCACTTGAACAATTTCAATCAGAATGTCCAATCATTCCAAAGGGAAAGAAAGGATTTGGATACAATTACGCTGAACTTTCAAAGACAATTGAAATTATCAGACCAATTCTTCACAAGAATAACATTGGATTCACACAATTGATTTATGGAACTGGAAATTTGAAGACAATCATCTTTCACACTGAATCTGGACAATCATTGGAAAATGACTTAATTCTTCCAACTGTAATTGAAATGAAAGGAATGAATCTTTTTCAAACTGATGGTGCAAAATTCACTTATTACAAAAGATATTGTCTTCTTTCAATGTTGTCAGTTTTTAGTGAAGATGAAGACATTGATGCAAAAGGTCAAGTTAAACAACCAGAAGCACAAAAACCAGCACAAATACCATTGAAAAGAAAGTTGAATGAACATCAATTCATTTCAATTCTTGGTGCAATCAATGCTGGACAATACACCAAAGAAGAAGTTCTTGCAACTTTTGATTTGTCACCAGAACAAAAGGTCACAATCGAATCAATTAATCAGTAAAAACAAAAAAACAATCAATCATGGAAACAAAAAATCAATTCATTGCAAGGGCATCACAAATTGGAAAATTGATGACAAATGACAGAAGTGGAAAACAAATTGGTGCAACTGCAATGACTGCACTGAAAGAAATCGTGATTTTTGACAAATACGGTTTCAGAAAGGACATCACAAACAAATATTTGGAAAAAGGAATTCAGAATGAAAAGACATCAATCAAACTTGCATCAAAGGTTTTGAACTGGTTTGATGTGGATGCAGAAACTGAACAACAAAGACTGGTGAATGATTTCATCACTGGAAAACCAGACATTAACACAAAAGCAGTTCTTGCAGATGTCAAATCATCATGGAATGCATTGACATTTCCAATGTTTTATGAAGATGATGAAGAAAATGACATTCCAAATCAAGACTATTTTTATCAAATGCAGTCTTATTGTTGGTTAACAAACAAAAGTCAATGTGAATTAGTTTATTGCTTGACTGATTCACCAGAACAAATGATTCTGGATGAAGTCAATCGTGCAGTCTGGAAGAATCTTCCAAATCCAATGTTTCAAGACTTCACACAAAGCGAAATTGAAGACCATTTTGATTTGGTCATCAGACAACAAATGACATTTGGAAATGTTCCAGATGAAAAACGTGTGAAAAGATTTATCATTAAAGCAGATGAAGCAGTCATTGACAAAATGAAAACACGAATTGAACAATGTCGTGAAATTTATTCAAGTTTATATTCAAAAATTTAATATCAAATCAAAATGCGAAGAAAAATAATAAGAGATTATATAGAATGGTCAAGAAATTGTGGAAAAGATGTTTTCTATATTTTTGAAGAAACAGAAGAAGCAATTGAAACATTTTTAAAATTAAAACAACAAGAATCAGTAGAAGAACAACTAATCAAGCAAATGCAGTTATTTGAACATTTGGAAGTCATGCTTGAAAATGGTCAAAATATTAAACCAGATTCATTGATTAGAAGTCAAATTCAAAGAACAATCGGTAAAAATATTTAACAATTTAAAAGCAAAGTAAAATGGAAAATCCAATCATCAAAATATCTGGTCAAGTGATTCATATTTCACCACTGGAAGTCATGTCAGAAAAATTCAAGAAACGTGAATTTGTAATTCAGACAGAAGGAAAATATCCACAAGAAATCCAGATTCAGGTGACACAAGACAAATGTGACCTTCTGAACAATCTGAAACAAGGTGACATCATTGATGCATCAGTCAACATTCGTGGAAGGTCTTGGACATCAAAAGAAGGAATCAAAAAGTGGTTTAATTCAATTGAAGCATGGTCAATCAGTTTTGGAAATCCAAATGGAAAATCATTTGAACAAAAAACTTTTCAACAACTTGACCAAAAATCATTTGAAGACCAGTCACAAGGAAAGAAATCATTGAATGACTTCATTGAAGATTCATCAAATAATTAAGAATAAGATGGCAAAAAAAACTGCATTACAAGAATTTATTGAAGCAATCAGCAATTCAGGAATTGTAATAATTAATCAAACTTTGATTGATAATTGTTTAGAAATGGAAAGGCAACAGATTGAAGATACTTTTACGTCAAGATGTATGAACTTTGTTTGTAGTGAAACAAAAAACAATTGTAGTTGTGGCATAGATTATTACAATAAAACCTTTAAATCAGAAAAAAAATGAAATCAGAAGACTTGAAAGAACTTAATGAAAATGTGAAATCAATGATTCAATCACATATTGACAAGAATCAAATCACATTGACTGAATTTGCAAGGAATGCAAAGATTCACCAGTCACATCTTTGGGAATTTATGAACACCAAAGACAGAAAGAAAGGAATGCATTCATCAACACTGGAAAAAATTGGTGAATTCTTGAATCAAAAGTAAAATGAAAAAGATGCATGAAAAAAAAATGCATCTTTTTTTATCTTTTTTGTTATAATAAAGAAAAAAAAGTATATTTGTGAAGTCAATGGTGACGAAATAATGAAAAAACAGAAAAAATGAACAAGTATTCAAATCTTAATGAAAAAGAAATCAGTGTTTTACAAGCAATTGTGAATGCATCTGAAAAGTCAACTGGTGGTGAATTTACCTATTTTGATGAAGTGATGGAAGAAATCACTGAATTGAATGAAAGACAAGTCAAAGGTTATCTTTCACAATTGTCACAAAAAAATTACATTTATATTTCTGATGATGAATTTCATCAAATTTGTCCATCTGGTGATGCTGAATTTTTAACTGATTACACATTTTAAAATTAAAAAATCAGACTGGTGTACACTGCACCAGTCTTTCACACTTTAAAAACAAAAATCATGACAACAAAAATGACAAAACAATTTCTTGACCTTGCAAATAGATTTGCACTTCATGGTCAAAAACACAATTTTAGTGCTGGATTCACTGAAATAACAATAAATAATTCAAATTTTATTGCAAAATTATATTTTTCAGATAATTCATTAAAAGAATGGTCTTGTTATTTTCAATCTGAAATAGATTTTTTCAAAAAAATTGAAGTTCAAAGTTTTTCATCTTGCATTACTTTTTGCTATTTGATGAAACAATCTGAATTTAATGAAATGATGGATATTTTCACCAAAAAAATTCAAGAATTGGAATCAAACAAAGTTTTGATTGATGAAAACAACAAAAGAATTCAGTCAAAAATCAATCAACTTGAAGAACAAATTTCTGAATTATCAAAAAACTTGAAGTCATGAACAATAGAAACTGGAAACTAGAAGTTGACCATCATCAAAATGATGAAGGATTTGGAACAATTTCATGGAAGGGAAAAACAAATTTGATGTTTCAATTCACTTTTGACATCAATACAATTGGTGACATTGATGTCAAACTGCATTCATTTGAATTCGATGATGAAAGAAACCATCTGGTTCAAATCAATCAAAGGAACATCACATTTCTTTGCAATCTAATTGCAGAAATCATCAATGAAGATGTGACTGCATTTGGTTTTGATTTTGATGACCATGATGACTTGATATTTGATGATGAACCATCAACAAATTCTTGTTTTCACACACGTGTTTATGACCTTTGAAGATAAGTCACTAACTTTGATAAAAAAACACTATGGAAGAAGTAAAAACCACAAAAAAGAACATCGTGAAAATCGGTGTTTTTTTTCCAGACCATGACTTTGTAGTTGTGGATGGACAAAACAAAAGAATTGACAAAGAAAAAGAAATTGAACTTCCAGAAAATATGGAAGGATTCATCATTGACATTCCTTATTTGGAAGACTAAAAACAATAAATCATGAAGAAAGGAATATATTGGTTTTCTTTTTTAAACGAAAAAGAACAAACAGAATTCAGGGAAAATTGTGAAGACTTTCATCTGTACATTTCAATGGAATATTTGAATTTCAAAAGTTTCATCACAAATGCTTTTGACTGGATTGAAACCAAACAAGGGAATGACTATTGGTATTTCATTTATAATCGTAAAGTAAAATGAAAAGACTTCTTCACTACATTTCTGAAATCACTTTCTTGTTGATTTTATCAATTTTTTACAAAGATTGACAATGGAACTTGACCAGATATTCACCAGATGGTTCAATTTGATGCGTTTCTTTGCATCTGGAAGACGAAAAGTGAAGAATCATGGAATTGGTTCAACATATTGAAGAAAGTCTTGCAAATCGAAAGAAAATGAAAACAATCAGATGCAAAATTGAATTTGAAAATGGATTTCCAACTGAAAGAACCATCAAATGTCTTCTTTCTGGATACGGAATTGACTTTGATGCAATCACATTTAGTGATGACTTCGGTCTTCAAAAGAATTGTGAAATACTATGGAAAGAAAATGCAATCAGACAGAATATGTCAACTTTCAAAAAATTTCTTGAATTCAATGACATTCCAATATTGCAGTGGAAGTTTGAAGGTCAAATTCATTCAATAACTTTCAAACAAAAAGAATTGTTAACTTTGCAATGATTGATGTTTTTAAATGGTGGTGCATCTTTCGATTTTCTGTTTTGATTTGGATGCATCATCATTTTTTATTATTAAAAATAAGCACATGAAAAAGAAAGACATTTTGAAGATGTTTGTTGGAATACTTCTGACACCAGTTCTTCTTGCAATTTACTTCATAGACAGACAAATATTGGTGTTTTTACCACATTTGCAGTTGATGACCATCAGAAAGTGGTTTGACAAAGGACAAAACATCATGCAATCAATCATCAGAATCTTTGCAGTGGTCACAATCACTTGTTTTGTCAAATTAATCATCTGGTTGTTCTGATGTCATTTCCAGATATAGATGAAGAAGAAGAAGATTGCTTTGAAGAATCAGTCAGAAATCGTGAAACAATGTCTTCTGAGTACGATTGTTGCATCATTGGACAATCAAAGAATGATGAAAACATCTATTCATGGAAGAAAATGTTGAAAGTCACGAAATCACATGGAATGGATGAATACGATGCAGAAGACTTCTTGTTCAGAATGTCAATGTACTTTCCAGAACACATCATCATCTTGATGGACAATTAAACAATCACTTGATTAAAATCTAATCACATGAATCAGGACAATATAGACAATTATAAAATGCAGATGATTCAAGCACTTGAAGAATCAAATGGTGTTGTCACAACTGCAATTCAATCAGTCAAACTTCACCGTTCAACATTTTACAAATGGATGAAAGAAGATGAACAATTCAAGAAGGATGTGGAAGACATTCGTGAATCTGCACTTGACTTTGTTGAATCAAAGATGTTTGAAAGGATTCAAAATGGTTCAGACACCATGATAATCTTCTTCTTGAAGACACAAGGAAAGAAACGTGGATACATTGAAAGGTCACAACTTGATGTTCACAACACTTCACCAGACTTTTCAGGTCTGACAACAGAAGAAATCATCAATCTTTTGAATGAAAATGACACAAATTCAATCGAATAAGTCACTTTTGTTGAAGGAATTGTTAAAGTTTGAACTTTGCAAAAGACAATTCTGGATTTTTTGTCTGCACTATGACAGACAATTCTTCATGTCCAGACCTTTCTTGAAGGAAATTGCAGATGCATTTCAGGAAATTGAAGAAAGAACCATCACATCATTATCAGTCAGTCTTCCACCACGTGCTGGAAAAAGTTACATCACATCTTTATTTTGTGCATGGACAATTGGAAGGAATCCAGACCAGTCTGTCATGCGTAACACTTGCACTGCAACACTATTCTTGAAATTCAGTTATGATGTCAGAACAATAGTCAAATCAGACAAATTCAGGCAAATTTTCAGTGAAGTTGTTCTGTCTGATGACAAAGCAAACCTTCAAGGATGGAACACAAATAAGTCAAAACAAGTTGCATATTTTGGTGCTGGTGTTGGTGGAACAATCATTGGTTTTGGTGCATCAAATGTTGCAATCACTGATGACTTGTATCGTGGAATTGAAGATGCAATGTCAGACACTATAAATGACAGAATCAATTCATGGAAGGAATCAACACATGATTCACGTTTTGAACGTGGATGTGCAAGGATTGACATTGGAACAAGATGGTCATTGAATGATGTCATTGGAAGAAATATTCAGTCAAATTCATATGAAAAGACCATCATGGTCAAAGCACTTGATGACAATGACCAAACATTTTGTGATGCAGTCATGACCACTGATGAATATCTGGACAAAAGAAAGAAGACTGCAAATGAAATCTGGTGTGCAGAATACCAACAAGAACCAGTTGACATTGCTGGAAGGACATTCACTGACATCAGAAGCATTGAAAAAGATGAATTTGATGCTATAAAAGACCAGATTGAAGGTTGCATCGGATATGTTGATGTTGCAGATGCTGGAATTGATTACACTGCACTTGCAATTTGTGCAATCATCAAGAATGATTTGTACATTGTTGACTATGTTTTTTCACGTGAAAACACTGATTTGACCATTCCATTGATTGCAGACAAATTGAATCAATGGAAGGTCAACTATTGTCGTGTTGAATCAAACAATGTTGGTGCAATGTTTGGAAGAAATCTGCAAAAAGAAACCAAAACAAGAATTCTTCTGGTTCACAATTCAGTGAACAAAATGACCAGAATCATGATGCAATCTGCATTCATTCAAAATCGTTTTATTTTCGTGAAAACTGGTGACCAAAATCAAGAACTTTTCATTCAAAATCTTCTTTCATTTACCAAAGAAGGAAGGAATAAAAATGATGATGCACCAGATTGTTGTGCTGGTCTTTCAATATTTGTTCAATCAATGTTCAAAAATCTTCACTAACTTTGTAAAATATCAAAAGAAAAAATTATGAATCTGAACTTTTTTGATGCGTTTTTCGGTTTTAATAACAATGCAGACAATCGAATCATTGACAATATGAATCGAATCTTTCCATTTGTAAACCAAATTTGGGGTGTGAAAGAAGCAGTCTGGATTGACACAAATGACTGGTGGAAGTTGTATCTGGAAATTCCAGAACTTCGAATGGTCATTGACAGACGTGCATCAATGATGTCTTCAAATAAACCACTTCTTGTTGATGAAGAAGGAAATGAAGTGACAAATCACTGGTTCAATGATGTACTAAACAAACCAAATCCAGTTCAATCATGGTCTGATTTAGTTTATTCTTTGTCAGTTCAAGATGCATTGTATTCAAATTCGTTTATATATGCACCAGTCAGGTCATTTGACATCAGAAATCTATTCGTTCCACTACCTTCAAACAAGATTCAAATCAATCTTTCTGGAAAGAAATTGAAACAAATGGAACAAGATGGTCTGATTGATTCATTCGTGTTCCAATACGATGACAAAAACACTGAAAAAATTGAATTTTCTGACTTGATTTATCTGATGACAAATGATGGAATGAACATTGTGAAACCAGTTTCAAGAATGGAATCACTGAAATTTCCTTTGTCAAATATCAAAGCATCCTATCACAAAAGAAATGTTCTTCTTGAAAATATTGGTGCAATTGGTATTTTGTCAACACAAAACAATGACATGGGGGGTGCAATTCCAATGACACCAGAAGAAAAGAAAACCATTCAAAAAGACTGGTTCAGAAGACAAAAAGATGAATTGATAATCACTGAAAGTCAAGTTGACTGGAAACCAATGTCATTTCCAACAAAGGATTTGATGTTGTTTGAAGAATTGACGGCTGACAAAATTGCAATCATTGACACTTTTGGAATGTCATTGAACATATTTTCAACTGAAAAGGGTGCAACATTCACCAATGTCAGGGATTCAATCAGAATGACATATCAAGACACAATCATTCCAGAAACGCAACAAATGTACGATGCAATTGGTCAACAATGTGGTTTGAATAACGATGGATTGAAACTAATTGCACAATTTGACCATCTTCCAGTGATGCAAGATGATGGAATTGCAGTTGCAACAACCATGAAATTGAAAGCAGAAACACTTGAAAAATTGAATGGTCTTGGAATTGACATGACATCTGATGAAATGAAAGCACTTCTTGGATTATAAAAAATCACTAACTTTGTAAACATGAAACAAAATCAACTTTATTCAACAAAAGAAGCATTCGAAGTCAAAGACATGGATGCATCAAAACGTGAAGTTGCAATCTATTTGTCAAAATTTGACATTCTTGATGCAGATGCTGACATTATCAGAAGGGGTGCATTCAGCAAATCCATTCAAGAACATGGTGTGAATTCAACATCAAACAGAAAGATTGCATTCCTTCGTCACCATGACTGGACAAAACAAATCGGAAAGTTCAATCAACTTGGTGAAGATGAAATTGGTCTTTTTGCAGTTGCACAACTTGGAACTTCATCAATTGGTGAAGATGCATGGAAAGACTATGAAGAAGGAATCATTCGTGAACATTCCATCGGATTCAAATACATTGCAGACAAAATGAAATGGATTGAAGACAAAACACTTCCATCTGGTGGTTTTTATGACATCAAAGAAGTGATGTTGTGGGAAGGTTCAGCAGTCACATTTGGTGCAAATGAATTCACCAATGTTGTTCAGGTCATGAAGTCAGAAGAAAAGATTGATTTTGCAAAGAAATTATCATCAGAAATTGACCTTCTGGTGAAGTCATTGGTCAATGGAAAAGGAACTGATGAAAGATTGTTTGAAATTGAAATGAAAATAAAATATTTGAACCAGCAACTGGTGTCACTTGCAGAATCTGAACCGATGGTGAAAAGTCATTCAGAAAACATCAAGTCAGAACAACCAGAATTTGATTGGTCATTTGTCGTGAATAGTTTAAAATAGTATTAATTAACACAAAACATCCAAAAATGGAAAATTTAACACCAGAACAAGTTGTCGAAAAATTGAACAACTTGATTCAAGAAAAAATGACTTCGATGGTAACATCAGAAGAAGTAACTGCATTGAAAAGTGATGTTGATGGATTGAAAAGTCTTGAAACAAAAAGTTCTGAAATCGAAAAAGCAATTGCAAAGATGGAAGGTAAACTTGAAGCAATGTCAGAAAAAGCATTCAAAAATGTAGGGAAACCACTTGGTTTTGCTGAACAAATTGTCAAGTCAATTGAATTGAATCTTGAAGGTTTGAAAGCTGGAAAGAATGTTGACCTTGAAGTGAAATCAGATACAACAATTGCTGGTAGTTACACTGGAACACGTGCATTGTCTGAACTTGACACTGATGTGAACCGCATTGCAAGACAAGTGAATTTATTGCAATTTGCAGTGAATCGTGGAACAACGAATTCAATGTATGTAACTTATATTCAACAAACTGAACAACCACAATCTGCATGGACTGGTGAAGCAGTTGAAAAGACTGAATATGAAGCTAGATATGCTGAAATTTCCAAACAAGTGAAAAAAGTTGCTGGAACAGTGAAGATTTCAAAAGAAATGTTGTCTGATTTATCATTCATTCAGAATGAAATAAACACTGACTTGGTTCAAGGTGTTCTTTCTGCAATGGACAATTCAATTTTGAATGGTGCTGGTGGAACTGACTTGGAAGGAATTCTTTCTTTTGCACCAACATTTTCTGCTGGAACTTTTGCTGGAACAATTCCACAAGCAAACATTCTTGACGTTATTCGTGTTGCAATGTCGCAAATTGAAAGTGCAAAGTTTGTTCCTTCACACGTTGTGTTGAATCCAGTTGATGTTGCAAGAATGCAATTGACAAAAACAAACACTGGTGAATACACAACACCTTTTTGGTATCCATCAGTAAATGGTGAAATGCGAGTTGCAAATCTGATTGTTGTTTCAACAACTTACATGACTGCTGGAAATTTCCTTGTTGGTGACATGACCAAATCAAATTTGCGTATTCGTGAAAACGTGAACATTCAAGTTGGATATGTGAATGATGACTTCCAAAGAAACATGGTGACAATCCTTGCAGAAGCAAGAGCAGTTCACTATGTGAAATTGAATGATGTCAATGCATTTGTCAAAGGAACAATTGCAACTGCAATCAGTGCAATAAATGATTAATCATTTTGAAAAGAAATAAAAAAGCATCAAATGGAAACGCCAAAAAGACCAAAAAGACAGAAGAAACCGATTGACATTCACATTGACACCAAAAATGTTGATGTGGACATCCAGCGTGATTCAAAAGGAAATGTCAAAATTGATGTTGACACAAAGAAAGTTGATATTCACTTCAAAAAAGAAGAAGGAATTCGCACTTTGGACATTGAAATTGATGATTCGAAAGAATACGAATTTGAATCTTCTGGAAGTACACATATGCCAAAGGGAACAATTTGGAAGATTTCTGGTGAATTACTGAAAATCTTTTTGCAAAAAGGACTTGGAAAACTTATAAAATAAAGAAAGATGTTTTTAACACCACAAGATTTCACTGGAAAGTATGAATTGCACACTGGTCTATATGACCAAAGCAAGTTGTTTGCATACATTGAAAAGTATGAAAAAAGATATTTGATTGAATTATTTGGTGCAACACTTTATGATGATTTTGTTTCAGACCTTGAAGCAAATGAACCAGAATCACCAAACTTCAAGAAGGTGTTTTTTGACTTTCATGAAAATGTCAGCATTCATCAACTTTTGATTTCAGAAGGAATTCTTGAAATGTTAAAAGGATTTATTTATTTTGAGTATTCCAAAGACCAGATGAACCAGCAAACACCATTTGGAAATGTTTCACAATTGTCTGAAAATTCAAAGAAGGTGACAACACTAAATTCAATGATGTTCACACGTTACAATGAAGCAGTGAAGTCTTATGGTTCAATTCGTGCATACATAATACTGAATTCTTCTTTGAAAATTGGTCAAATCATTAATCTTGCACAACAATCATCTGGTTCAGGATATTTGACTGTAAACAATGTGCAGTTGAATGAAGTTGGACAAACATCAAGCATGACCTTGAATCAAATTGGTTCAGGTTATGTTGATGCATTTGGTTGTCCAACAATTGGTGGAAATGGAATTGGTTTGACAGTTGACATCATTCAAGATGGTTCTGGTGGTGTTCAGTCATTCACAATTGCAAATTCTGGTTCAGGATATGCAGTGGATGACATCATCACAATTGCAGTTGGAAATGGTGACGCAACATTGATAATCACTGATGTGATAAATTCATCAATTGGTGCTGGTGCATCAGTTGACATCACTGCAAATGGAATTGATGGTTGTGGAAATGTCAGTCTTGCAACTGCTGGAACTGGATATGTGGATGAAGAAGATGTTCAAGTGACTGGTGGAACTGGTTCTGGACTTCTTGTTGACATCACTGTCAATGGTTCTGGTGGTGTTCAATCAATCATTGTCAAAGAAACTGGTCAAGCATATTCAATTGGTGACACAATCACAATTGCAAGTGGAAATGCAGATGCAACTTTTGACATTGTGACATTGACTGATGGACAAATCACATCAATTTCATTGAATGAAATCGGTTTTGACTATGTAAATGGTCAACAATTTGTCGTAAAAGGTGGTGACAATAACTGTCTAATTACACTGGTGAAAGTTGGAATCGGTGACTTTCGAAAATACAATGGACTTCACAAATCAACTGCATATTGGATATGAAACAAGACCTTTCAAATATAATTCACCAGATTGTTCTGGACATTGACAACACCATTGAAGGAACTTTTGATGATGTGTTGAATCGAACCAATGTCTGCAAAACGAAATGGATTCGAAAAGGAAAGAAAGTGACTGATTCAGATGGAAATGAATATGTGGTTGCAGATTTTGTCACTGATGAATGGATTGTTGCAGTTCCAGTTAATGTTTCTGCACCACCACTTGAAGGAATCATCACAATTGGTGTGCCTTATTTCATTACTGGAACACCAATTTCTGCAAATCGTGAATGGACAATTGTCACAAATGATGTCACTGCCAAAACACCGATTGTTTGGTATTTGGATTTTATCAGATTCAAGGAATTTGGAAGGGAATCAACAATTGAATTTGAATCAGACCTTCGAATCTTTTTTCTTGATGAAACTGATGTCCGAAATTATTACACACAAGACCATCGTGACAATGTGGTCAAACCAATGACTGAACTGGTGCATGGTTTTATTGATTCAGTTGAAAGAAATCGTGTTTTCAAGCGTATTGAAGACTTCGAAATTTTAACTTTTTCAAGATTTGGTGTTGAAAAAGAAAATGGAATGTTTCAAAGCATTCTTGATGCAGACCTTTCTGGTGTTGAATTACGCTTGATGTTGGTCAAATACAAAGAAAATTGCAAATGTTGATTCATCATGGTGGTGAATTAAAAAAATAACTTTTAAAACTTAGAAAATATGTCATTAGGATGTAATTGTGATTCAGGTTTGTCCAATACTGGAAGACCAAATTGTGTTCCGATTCAATCGGTAACATCAAAACTTATTCTTGTTCCTTTGAAAGCAAATGATGGAACATTAAATTCAATTGATTTGTCTTTACCAGTTCCAAACTGGTTGGATTTAGTAAATGAACTGGATGCATCCAAAAGATGGTTTCCACTTCCAGCATTCGAAAATGTTGAATTGCCAAAAGCAGACACAACATTTGAAGAAGCAAACAGTGGAAGAATGGTCTTCATTCGTCAAGGAAAGCGTTCTTTCGCTGGTGAATTGTGGTCGGAAGATTCTTCACCAACACTTTTGGGAAAATTACAAAACAACCGATGTGTTGATTTTGGTGTTTTTATTGTTGATGTGAATGGAAATCTTGTTGGTTCAAAAGTGAATGGTTTCTTGTTCCCTATTCCAGTGGACAATCCATCCTTTGACCCAAAGTATATGTTTGCAACTGACACAACAACGTCAAAAATCATGGTTGCATTTGATTTTGACAGATTGTTTGATGAAAGCACTATGTACATGGTGACACCAACAGAAGCTGGAATCAATTTCAATGAACTTGAAGGTCTTGTTGATGTGAATTTCATCAACACAAGTGAAACATTGACTGACATCACTTTTGATGCGGTTCTTGACTATGGAACTGCATACAATCCAATCAAATTTGTTGGTGCAACAAGTGCAGATTTCCAATTGTCAGATGCTGGTGGAATTTTGTCACCAATTATGGTGACTGAATATGTTGATGGAACTTACACATTGTCATTTGCATTCAGTGCAACAATGCAATACACCATCACAATCATCAAAACTGGTTTCACTGGTTCATACACTTGGACTGCTTAATTCTTAAAAAAATGGCAAAGAGAAAACAAAAAGTGATAATTCCATTCACTGAACAAGGAATGCGAAGTTTCAAAAATGCAAATAGTGCAGTGGAATATTTTACGAAAAATGGAAACATTCCACAAAACAAAATTGTTGCACTTTTTCAAAATGCATTCATGATTGTTTCAGGGAAATATTCAGTCAATGTGATTGATTTGCAATTTTTGAAGGATGAAGAATTCAGACAAAATATGATTGAAATCTTCAAGAAAGAAGAATCAGAAACTTTTGAAAGAATATTGAATGTGTTTTCTGAAAACATGAAAATCTGGAAAGAAAAATTCACAATTCAGATGTAAAAAAAGCACATCAAACAAATAAAATGTGAAGAAAGGGAATGCAGAAATGTGTTCCCTTTTTTAGTAACTTTGTAAAATGGATTTGATGCAAACACAAATTGGTGCAGTTTTGACTAAATTTCGAAATATTCGAACACAAGACATTTGGCACAAAGTCTTCATTGACAAAACATTGTCCACAATGGTTCTTGAAATGATTAAACAAGACCAGTTGTTCAAGCAAGGAATTGATGAAGATGGTGACATCATTGGATTGTATTCTGAATGGACTGAAATGTTGAATCCAGACAAAGTTGCTGGAACACCTTACACATTGTTTGACACTGGTGCATTTTACGAATCAATGAAGATTGTTGTGTTGAATGATTCATTTGTTGTGGAAGCACAACCAATCAAAATTGATGAAGATGGAAAAAAAACAAACCTTTTTGAAAAGTATGGTGAAGGTATTATTGGACTTACTGATGAAAACAAAGAAAAACTTGCAGTTGAAATCAAACAAAGATTCATCAATGAAGTCAATAAATTACTACAATAGCATTGAAGAACTTCCATTGTGGAACTGGATGAAATGCACAAGTGGTGAAATTTGCTTTGTCAGAAAAGATTTGGTGCATGGAAATTATCTTCTGGATGAAATACACTTTGAAAAGATTTTCGATTCTTACATCAAAGAATTTGGACTTTCTGAAATGTACATCAAACTTTTGAAAACGATGCACAAAAAAACACTTCTTGAACTTGATTTTGTATTGACCAGAAACAGATTCAAATTGACAGAAGTTGAAATGCAAGTTGCAAAACTTGAAAGCATGGTCAACAACAACAAAAATGGAATGACCATTGAACAAACAATTGTTCATTTGTCAAAATGGATGAACCACTGGATTGATGCAAAAAAGGTCACAACACGTGAATATTTTGACATGATGAAGGAATTTGAAAGAAGTTTAAAAACTGCAAAATAAAAAAGACATGGCAAAGAAAATTGGAATTGAAGACATATTCAAAGAAATTGATATTTTTAAAACGATTCGTGAAAGTGCTGAATCAACAATCAAGACATTGGAAACAATGAATGGTGAAGTGATGAAAACTGCTGAAACTTTGAAGAAAGCAGTTGGTGGTGCAAAGTTTGATTCATCAAAATCAATCAATGAATTGAACAAAGCACAAGCAGAAGCAAACCGATTGATGAAAGAAGCAATTTCAATTGAAACATTGAAATCCAAAGCAAACCAGCAACTGTCAAAATCAACACAAGAAATTGAAAAACTGGAAGCACTTCATGCAAAAAGACTTCAAGAATCTGCAAAAGCAATGCAACAAGCATCAAAAGCAGAAACAGAAAGCATCAAAACAAAACGTGAACAAGCAAGATTGACACGTGAATTGGAACGTGCAGAAGCATTGAAAAACAAAGAACTTGCAAAAGCAGAAGCACTTGCAAAGAAAGAAGCATCTGCATACAGTCAACTGGTTGGAAAAACACGTGACTTGAAGAATGCATCAAAGGAACTTGCATCACAAATGATTGCACTGGAACTTGCTGGAAAGAAAAATTCAGATGAATATTCAAAACTTGCATCAAAGTATGGTCAAGTCACCAAACAAGCACAACTTGCAGATGCACAATTGAAGAAAATTGATTCATCAGTTGGTGACAATTTTAGGAATGTTGGAAACTATACTGGTGCAGTTGATAAATTGAAGAATGGACTTGGTCAACTTGGTCTTGCATTTGGTGTTGGTTCTGTCATTCAAAGTGGTGCAAAAGCACTAATTGACTTCAATCAACAAGTTGCAGACCTTCAAGCAATCACTGGTGCTGGTGGTGCAGACCTTGAATTTTATTCAGAACAAGCAAACAAACTTGGAATCAATGTGGAAGGTGGTGCAAGTGCAGTTGTCGAAGCATACAAATTAATTGGTTCAGCAAAACCAGAACTTCTTGAAAATGCAAAAGCACTGGATGCAGTCACACAATCTGCAATCACTTTGTCACAAGCATCTGGAATGACACTTCCAGATTCTGCAACTGCATTGACAGATGCAATGAATCAATTTGGTGCAAGTGCAGAAGAAGCAGATAAATTTGTGAATGTTCTTGCAAATGGTGCAAAATTTGGTTCTGCTGAAATTCCACAAATTACAGAAGCATTGTTGAAATTTGGTGCAGTTGCAAAATCAACTGGAACATCAGTGGAAGAATCAACTGCAATGATTGAACTTCTTGCTGAAAAAGGTTTGAAGGGTGCAGAAGCTGGAACTGCACTTCGAAATGTGATGTTGAAATTGTCAGCACCAGATGCACTTCCAAAAGAAGCAAAAAGAAGACTTGAAGAACTTGGAATTTCATTGAAAGATTTGGCAAATCCAGCACTTTCAATCACCGAAAAACTGAAAATGTTGTCACCTTTGATGAAAGACAATGGTGCATTGATGAAAACATTTGGTGTTGAAAATGCAACTTCTGCACTTGCATTGATTCAAAATACACAAAGAATTGATGAATTAACTGCATCAATGAACACACAAGGAACTGCAACTGAACAAGCACAACAAAGAACAAACACACTTGGTCATGCAATTATGGAATTAAAGAATTCATTTCTTGGTTTATTCACTCAAATTGGTTCTGGTGGTGGTGCAATGCAAGGTGTCATTGATGGATTCAAATTTCTTGCATCAAATATTGGAACAATCATGTCAATTGTTGTGAAATTTGTCAAAATTTGGCTGGTTTACAAAGCAACATTGAAAGCAATTCAAGCACAACAATACATCACAAATGGTGGTTTCAAAGAAATTGGAAAAACTATATTGAAAAGTATTCCAATGACACGTGCATATAGACTTGAACAGATTCAACTTGCAAGAACACAACGTGAAGTTGGTGCAAGTGCAACTGCATCTGGAACTGCAATCACTGGTGCTGGAAAAGCGATGAATGCAATTCCATGGATGGCAATCATTGGTGTTTTGATTGAAGTTGCAACTGCACTTTATGACATTGCATCTGGTGCAAAATCTGCAAGGGAACAACAAGAACTTCTTGCAAGGGCAAATGAAAGAGCAGACAAAAACATTTCAGCAGTTACACAAAGAACACAAGACTATGTGACTGAACAAAAAAGACTTCTTGATATTGAAATAAGAAATCGAAAAGCAAATGGTGAAAGCATTAAAAAACTGGATGATGAACAATTAAGACGAGAAAAACAAATTGAAGCAACTGGTTTAAATCGTTTAAAATATGCACAAAAAATAAGAAAAGAAGAACTTGCACAAAACTTGAAAGACTTTGAAGTGATTAAAAAATTAGCACTTGACAAAGAAAAATATGGAACATATACAACCATTTCACCACAAGCAGTAAAATTGCTAAAAAAAGAAGCAAAAGCACTTGGAATGAATTATGAAGATGCATATAAAGCAGTGATTGTTCCAGATTTATTGTCAAAATTAGCAGAAGAAGGAACAAAATTGACAAAAGAAATTGTAGGTTTGAATCAAGCAGAAAAAGAATTCACTGATTTGATGGATGAATCAAATGTAAAAATCAAAGAAAGTTCAATTGTTCATGAAGATAATTCTGGAAAAGTAAAAGCGAACACCAAAGTTTTGAAAGAATACAAAACAACACTTTCTGATGTCAATGACTACATTCAAGATTCAATTGATTTGATGCAACAACTTGAAGAAATCAATCAAAATCGTGCAGTGGAAGACATGACAAAACAAATTGATGCAATCATTGAAAAAGGAAAGCAACAAGCACAAAGTGGAAATGTGGTTCTTGGTGTGACATTGCAACAAGCAACTTCACCAGACCAACAAGAATCAGTTGACAAAGCAAATTTGGATGCATTGAACAAAGCAAACACTGAATTGAATTCAAAAATTGAAGAAAGGTTTGCACTTGAAGCAAAAAACTTTGAACAAAGAAAGAATTTTGCAGTTGAAAAACTTGTTTTGGACAATCAAATTGCACAAGAAGAAGAACTGAACAAACTAATTGCAGAAAAAATTGACCTTCAATCAAAAGAAGGTATTTCAACTGCTGACAAAGCAAAAATTGAAGAAGATTTCAAAACTAAAAAAGCACAACTTGACATTGAAAATGCACAAAGAGATGAAGACCTTCGCTTGAAGACAAAAATTCTTGATGAAAAACTTGTTGATGACCAGAAGAAATTGGAAGAAGAAAAAGTCAAAACAAAAAATGAATCAAATCAAAAACTTCTTGAATCACAAAAAAACTACAATAAAGATACATCTGATGAACAAGCAAAAGCAGATGAAAAAGCAATAAAAAAAGAACAAGACAAACAAAAAACGATTCAGGAAATTATCAAAGCAAGTGCAGACTATTTTATCAAGAAATCAGAAGAAAAAATTGCACAATTGGACAAAGAAATTGCAAGTGCTGAAAAAACACAAACAATGCTTGAAGACCTTGCAAAAAATGGAAATATAACTGCACAACAATCACTTGCAGAAAACCAAAAAATAATTGATGAAGCAAACAAGAAAAAGGAACGTGAACAAAAACGAATTCAAAGAATTAAACTTGCAGAAACTGCATTGACAACATATTCACAAAAAGTTGAATCTGGTTCAAAAACACCACTTGCAGACACCATCAAAGACATTGCACTTTTGCAGACTTTCATTGCTACAATTCCAGCATTTGAAGATGGTATTGAAGACACTGGAAAAAATGGTCGTGGTGTTGATGGAAAAGGTGGTTTTCATGCAATTCTTCATCCAAATGAAAGAGTTGTTCCAAAGCATTTGAATGAACAAATCGGTGGAATGTCCAATGAACAACTTGCAAAACTTGCAACTGAATCAAGGACTGGAAACATGATGAAGTCAGATTATCAATCTGCATCTGCACTTGACACTGCACTTCTTGCAAATAAGATTGATTTGTTGACTGAAACCATCAAAAACAAACCAGAAACAAACATTGAACTTGGTGAAATAACACAATCCATGATGGAAATTGTGAAGTCAACAAAGACTGGAAACACAAAAGTTTTTAACAGATACAAAATCAAAAGATGAAACATTTTTTAAATGACATTGAAATTTCACCACGAAATCGGACTGATATTGGAATCGTTTCTGATTTCACTGGAAATCCAGATGTTTTGAGATTGACTACTGACAATATAATTTTGCCACGTGAAGGAAATCAAATCATCAGAAATCATATTCAGACACAAGGTTTGTTTGAAGGTGTTCCATATAGAATTGAATTGGATGGTGGTGTTGTGTTGAATTATTACATTGACCTTCTTGATTCATCAACTAAATTCAAGAATTTTGAATGTGAAGTTGCATTGAAAAAAAGAAAAGGTCAAGATGATTTCTTTGACAAAGCATCTGGTGCAACTTTTGAATGGTTGTTGTCACAAGGTGTCACATACAATCTTGAATCAATTCCATACGTTGTTGTCAGTGAAAATCAAACAGAACAAGCAATTTCACTGATTATTTCACTTTATGTGATGGGAAAAGAACTGATTTCTGCTGGTCAAGAATATGTTGCATCAGTTTCAGAAGTGATTCAAGCAACAACACCAAATATTGGTGTTCCACCATCTTTTGACACTGGTGACATAATTGTTGCAGTTTTGAAAGCAGTTGCAAGATTATTATATTTTGCACTGGTTCTTGCACTAGTCATTGACCTTGCAACACAACTTTTTCAATTAATGTTTCCACCGATTAGGTATTTTTCAGGATGTAAATTTAAAGAATTGATGGTGAAATCATGTCAACATTTTGGATTCACATTTGAATCAACTTTGCTTGATGCATATCCAAATTTTACTGTTCTTCCAGTTCCATTGGTAAAAAATAGACAATCAATTTTTAATATACAACCAGCATTTTTTAATAATGCATTTAACAAAGGTGTTCCATCTTCATCAGACACAACACCAACACTGCAAAGTTTTATTGAAGCAATGGAAATCATGTTCAATGCAAGAACCAAAGTCAACAATGGTGTTGTCAGATTTGAAAGACGTGACTGGTGGATGAATCAAACAACGAATCAGATTCTTCCAGCACTTTCACTTCAATCAGAACGTGATGATGAATTTCAATACAATACTGATGATGTATGGAAAAGATACTATATCCATTATCAAACTGATTTCACAGATTTTCATTCAGTTGATGGAACACTTTATGACATACACAATTGTGAATTTTCAACTGAACCAACATCATTTATTAATCAAGACCTTGTTTCAATTAAAGGACTTCAAGATGTCAACATTCCATTTGCACTTGGTGCAAGAAAGGAAAAATTGAACTGGTTGGAAGAAATTGCAAAGAAACTTGCAAGTGTTGTTGATTCAGTGACTGGTATTTTTGGTGGTGGAACTAATTATGAAGCAACAATTGGTGACAGAAAAAACATTTTGATGGTTTCAAAACAGTTTTTTGCAACAACAAAAGTCTTGTGGACTGTCAATGGAAGACAACCAATCAATTTCAAAGACAAAGTCAGTGCAATCAACTTGTGGAATCGGTTTCATTTCATCAATCAGATTCAGGAAAATGACTGGATTTTGAAAAATGATGTCAGACTTCAAATGACATCGAATGATTTTGTAACTTTGCAAGACAATAATTTTGCAGAAATTGATGGTCTTATGTGTGAAATATTATCTTGTGAATGGATTGATGAAAAGTCATTTGCTAAAATCACATATCGTGAAAGAAACACTTATTCTGCTGGAAAAGTTGTCACAATTCAAATAAATGCGTAATGAAAGAAAATGAAACATTCAAAATGATTGAAGGATTGACAAAAAATCTGGAAGAAATCATCAATTTTCAAAAGAAATCAGTTGAAAAAATACCTTCTGAACACAATCATTTGAAAGTTCAAATCACAAATGACATTGAATCAATTTTGAAATCAGTCAAAGGTGGTGAAGTTGAAAAATTAATCGAAATACAAAAAAGATATGCCAGTTCAAATAGTTAGTCAGAAATTCACTGATATTTTTGGAAGTACAAAGTTATTTTATCAATCTGATGCTGGTGACTTGATAAATGCATCATTTGTTGTCAAATCATCAATTTCTGCATCAACTGCAACTGCTGGAACATCATTTGTTTTGAATCCAGTTGATAACATAATCACTGCATCTGGTTCAATTAACTTCTTGACAGAAGGTTTTAGAATTGGTGACTGGGTTCAGTTTATAAAATATACTTCTGGTGGTTCTGTCATTACATCTTGGACAACACAAGTTACAAATGTGACTGCAACTGAACTTGATGTGATTTCAATTCCAACATGGATTGATGCAACAATTGGTGAAATTATTC
>Ga0114978_10000551_pt1 | contig 32018 bp, 20 predicted proteins | sample S_140212_EF_Meta_FD_87027 | JGI IMG/M metagenome (GOLD analysis project Ga0114978, IMG submission 87027) | Freshwater microbial communities from Lake Simoncouche, Canada to study carbon cycling - S_140212_EF_MetaG | ecosystem: Environmental > Aquatic > Freshwater > Lake | place: Lake...
CTAATATATTATCCGGCTGGTACTCAAGTTACTTTTAATTATAGAAAAACTCTAGATTATTTTGATGAAATTAGGAGTGTAACTATTACTTTAAATACAACATACGCGAGCGCAAATATTCCAAATTATAAAGACGGACATTTAAAAGGAATTAATAAACAAACAACCATAAACAGTAAAATTAGTAATAGTCCTCTTATGATTATGGATGAAATTGAACATAAGAATCTATCAGATTTAATTAATGCGAAAATACAATATAAAATTGGGTCAATGACAAAATAAATAAACAAAAAAGTTTTTATTGAGACTAAACCCTCAAAATCTCATCAGCAAATATCCTCTTCTTATTTTGAACATTTGCTGTATATGTCTCGATTGTGTCGAAATCGATACATCTATTGTCGGTGTTGTCGGTGTTGTCGGCGTAACTGTCATCATCATCGTCGGTGTCGTCGTCGCTGCAAATGTCGGCAGTTGATGCCTGCGAATTTTGTGATGCTATATCCGCATATGCTCCATTATATGCATCTTGTTGTGCGATGATGTCTGCACGTTGGTTTTCGCGCTCTATTTGTGCATCCAGGAGATGTTGTGTTTCCGGTGTTGCAGGGATTTTAAACGGCGCCATAATGAAGCGAAACACAACAACGGGTTCAGTTTGTCCGAAACGGTGGCATCGTGCAATTGCTTGATCTTCGATTGACGGATTCCAATCCGGGCTTACAAAATAGACTTCCGAGAATTGTTGAAGATTGAGTCCTTCACAACATGTTTGGATTTGTAGAATAAGAACATCTATGGCGGCATCAGGTGCCAAAATTTTGCGGCGTTCGCTTTCTTTTGTGCGTCCATCCAAGTATCGCACAACCAGGCTCGGAAATGCGATTGTAAGTCGCGCTTGAATATAATCGATTTCACCCCGGAAATGGCAAAACACGATTTTACGTTTCCCGTTATCTTTGCGAGACAGGATTGTTCTAACTACTTTGGAAATCTTGCTGCTATAATTTTCGTCCTCGCATGGTGGCATTTGAGGCACAGATTTGCGGCATGCTAGGCGCGGATAAATGCACGATTGTTTTGCCTGAATCATGCGGCCGATTTTTACAGGTGATGGTTCAGGAAACCATGACATGTCTTGTGATGCTGGGAGGGCTGGGTCGACAGACTCAATAGATTCATGACCGCCAGGAATATTCAAACATCCAATCCCGCTATGCAAATTACGTGCCAAAATCATTTCGGCAGGATTACTCCACGGGACTACGATGTTTTTAGTAGTGAGCGGTGGCAATGAAAGCCCGACACTTTGTTTTGTGCGCTTGAGGACGAATGTTTTAACGATTGTGCGAATATTGTCCTTGTCTGCATAATATGCAGCCGGAAGTCCAAGAAGAGCACATAATGAATACAGATCATGTATCGAGTTTTGGATCGGCGTTCCTGTAACAAACCAGCGAATATCCGCATTCAATGTTGAAACGCTCTTGAAAATCTGCGTATTTCGTCCTCGAACATGGTGTGCTTCATCGAAAATAACACGCGACCATTTCAAACCATAAAGCCGATTATCGCGGGCGTGCGTGTGTGTCGATTTCGATACATCTTTGTGCGATATTGCGGCGAATGAACGGCGAACCATGTGCCCATATGTGGTAATGACAACAGGTGCGCTTTGGAGCATTTGTTGCGTGATTGTTTTTTTCTCAGCACCGTAAAATACGAGAGCTTGGTGTCCTGTGTTTTTGAGTATTTGTTGCTCCCATTGCTTCACGAGCGCCACTGGCAACACAATTAGTGTGCGCTTCTGGAAATTTGCCAAGATAAGCCCGATCATCATTATTGTTTTTCCGAGCCCCATTTCATCGGCGACAATTCCGCCACATATTTGGTGCGGTAATGACGAAGAACAAAGTTCGTTCTTGAGACAAAACTTGATACCTTCAGTTTGGTATTCCTTTCTTTGTAATCCTGCAAATGTTAGAAAATCATGAAAACGTTCTGTGGCCTCACCTATATCATTTTGAATGCATGCGTGTGCATCCGACGAAATCTTGGAAACATCAATTCGCATGTCTTTTGCGCGTATCATTGTAATTTTGTTTGTTTGTTTGTAATCTATTACGGTCCGGGTTCTCTATATCCGATATATATGATTTTTTCCATTTCAATTTCCCAAATGAGGAAATAGTATATTGATTTATTTTATTTTATTATCGAAATAAAATAAAACTACAGGGTCACGTCTAATGCAGTGTAAGTAAATATGTAAATTTATTCAAATCGCCTAATATTTCATCGCGAATATTAAGTAAGTCGCTATTTCCGGGATTTTTGAAATATGCTGCATTTGACATATTTACTAAGTATTGTTTGAAAATTTCTATACATTGCTTGAATTTTACTACATTCGTATAATCATAAAAAGGAATATGTTTTACAGAAGAAAGATTAAATCTTTTTCCCGTTTTGCCCAACATTGTTTCTACGAATTCATCCATGCGGCCATTAAAACTCTCGTATAATTCATCTGTTGCTTTATGTTGTGGATAACTAAGAGTTTTCCAGTGATATATTTTTATAATATTCAACATTTGAATAAATTTTAATATGATTTCATTTTCACTATATTTGGATGCTCTGTTTGGATTGGTTCTTACTCTTTTTTGTGTTTTGTTTGCCATTATATATAAATACATTATATTTTTATTTTTATTTTTAGTATCGAGTTTCTATTTTCTATATACTTACATTTCTATTTTCCTGAAACAGAAAATTGAAGTGATTTGCAACCATAAAATAGAATGTAGTGAAATTCAATACCACAACAAACAACTCATCAATTCGAAATGTCGTCCTACGCTCGTTCTTCTTCCTCGTCCTCTGCTTCCTACACTTACGGAATCTCAGGCTCTCAAGTCACACTCAATCTCAACAAGAGTGGAAATCATTCTGTGATTCTCTCGCGCGGCAATTCCAAGACTTCTTCCAGTGTTCCCGTCGGCACTCGCAAATTTCCCGACGGCTTTGTCGGTCCCGCCGATATGCCATTCTGCAAAGTTTGCTATGATGCCGGTCTTCCTGTCTCCGATTACACCGATCATTTCGTGAAGGACCAACCCGGTCCTGACGGAAAAGTTGTGTGTCCTACTCTTCTTGCTCAGAAATGTTTGATTTGTGGTGTAGCTGGACACACGTCAAGCTACTGCACTCAAACAATTCAACGCGAAAAGGAGCGCACGGTGCGTTCTCGCGATGAATACGAGCAGTCCAAGAAAGCAAGCGGTGGATGGGAAACTGTCGGACAAAAGGGAACTGTCGTCAAATTCATGCCTCGCATCGAAGACATGGAGCCAAAGTCGCTGAAACCTGCCACCAAGCCCGCTGTCATCGTCTCCAAAAACTATGGCGCATTCAGTGCTCTCGCAAATGAAGATTCATCAGAAGAAGAAGAAGAAATCCGTCACACGTCCGCAGGTGTTCCAAAACCCGTTCGCAAAGAAGCAGCGATTTTGACTGGCCCACCTCCCGCTATCGAGTCTGCCAAGCCGCTCACTTGGGCTCAACGCGCCGCTGCTGCTGCTCAAAAGCCCACATCATCATCATCTTCTTCGTCTTTCGCTTCCTCAACACCCCTCACCGATACTCGTTTCCAACTTCATGCATTGTGTGACCGTGTCGAGAAAAGCAAACGCGCATCTGCAACCAAAAAAGCAGTTGCTGCTGCAGTAGAGACTGCAAACCATCGCGGAGCTGCGGCCACTGTTGCATCCGAGAGCTCAATGAAGAGGAAGCAGAATTCCGCAATGGTTCCCGCCTAAACAAAACAGTCAGACATGACGCTGCTCTATGGTGTAAATAAGGTAAGGTAAGGTAAGCTAATATTTGTATGTGTATATATATTCTAACACTTTTTTATGATTTTTATTATATTTATGATTTTATTACAATTAATCAGTCGCTAAACTAAATTGTAATAAAATAATAATATCATCGTCCCTGGAAGGATTCGAACCTCCGTTGAACGGTTAACAGCCGTCAGTACTAACCACTATACTACAAGGACATAACAAAAACACTACTTTTCCTAAAATATTTCGAATCCCACAACCTTTGCACCCCTGGAGGGACTCGAACCCTCGACCCCAGGATTAGAAGTCCTGTGCGCTATCCAACTGCGCTACAGGGGCAAATATTGCATTGTTGTGTTGTGGCGCCCAATATACCTATATACTATTTTTATCTATTTTAAACGCATCCCGCTTCTCACCCCCCCGATATATTATATATGAATGGCTTTAAGTTTGTTTTTCTAATATGTAAAATATATAAACGTTAACTATATAGTAAAATATAATAAACATACATGTATATAGAATATATAGCGCAATACAATGTGTAGAATAGCTTTAAACGTTTATAATAAACAAAGTTCAAGTGAACGAAAACTACAGATGAGATCTGATTTTCACATACATAGTAAGCCGTCGGAATATACTAAACCAGTATTTACACCAAAATATGAATATGTAGAAGTAGGTCAATTAATAATTAATCCTGATACATTTGATAATTCGGAAATTATATTATCTAAACAATCAGCACCATCATTATCAGCGGCATCATCGGATTCAACCTCGCTTGTTACAGAACCAAGCAATGAATCTAAATATAGAAGTAATATACAAAATGCTATTGAATTTTCCCAATATGGGAATAAACAACATACGTCTAGAATAATAATCACGGAACACATGTTGGAAAATATAATGAAAATACCCATCGTAGTTAGAAGAGCGGTTAATGAACAATCGCAATCTGCATCTACGACATATATACCACAATCGGAAACATATGGTTTTGATGGAGGAGAACATTATTTAACAACATATTCTAAAAATACCGAGCACGGTTTACACGATGATGAAAAATATGAAACACATCTACCTAGTATAAAACCGATTAAATCTAAAACTACGTATGACCTTTTAAGAAATACATTTTTGAATAAAATTATGACAAGATTTACAGGTGCTAATTCGATAAGACGTGCATATAAGCATATCGATTATTCTGGAAAGGGTATTATTTCAAAGCACGATTTAAAAGTATCATTAAATATATTGGGAATTTATTTAATCACAGATGATGATTTTAATTTACTATATTTTGAATTGGCAGGACAACCTAATAAAATGATTACGTATATCGGATTTAAAAATTATATCGATAAAAATATGTAATTATATATGTAATTATATATGTAACTATATATACACGCTGCAAATGTCTACTACACGAAAGGCACCATCTAAAAGCGCAACACTATTTAAGAATGGAACTATAAAGCAAGGAAATGATGGTAATAAGTGGATAATTGTAACAACCGGTAACGGTATTCGAAGATGGCAGAAGGTGAAAGGTGCGGGTGTGGGCACGGGTGCAAATGCAACGATGAAAAATAAATCGAATAAAAAGTCTAAACGTGTTCTAGAAATGGAGGCAGATCCAAATACTGTTTGGGGAAAGAATAAACCATTAGAAGAATTTTGGAGAAGTTTAGCCTCCGGCAAAAAGGTGGTATTGATTGAGAAAAATGGCCATCATAAAATAGTTACTATGCCCACTGGCAAAGTGACAGTCCAGAAAATGTATAATGATTTTGACAACGATGCGAATATCGCTGCAGTTATTTCATCAAACCTCTCGCAGGACGCATATGAAGTATACTTATATCCAAAAGCTAAAGGTAAATCGGTTGAATATGTTATTAAAAATTACAAGAAATATTTTAAATCGTGTGGATTAGGAAAATTATTATTTCCGGCTTGATGTAATTTTAAAAAATATCGAGACTCCTTCAACAACCAGACCGCCAATACTAAATATTATGAAGAAATAATCAAATGAGGTTCTATTTTCTTTAAAGGAGAGGTAAACCATATTAAATAAGAAAAGTAAAAAAAAAAATATAGAATAGTTGCTATATTTGGGGATTTTTTGTAGGAATGAACGTAAGGACATATTTATATTGACATAACATAAATATATAAAATAATAATTACTATTTTAGATAAAATGTTGGAATAAAAATTAATAATAACCCGAAAGTTATTATTAATATAAAAATATGCGCGAAGCAGGACTTGAACCTGCGCTCCCTGGGGAACATCCTCTTAAGGGATGCGTCTTAACCAAACTCGACCATTCGCGCTAAAACATTTAAAAAAAAATATACTGCTCCTTACGGGGCTCGAACCCGTGACCCTGGGCTCATAAGACCCATATTCTACCAACTGAACTAAAAGAGCCTCAGAACCATAATACGTGTCATTTTTATTTTGATTTTGATTTTGTATAGGATTAAATTAAAGGGTTAAGGTTAAAGTGCATTAGATAGTGTGTATGTGAATGAATGAGTGAATAACATCACAGCCTTTGTGATGTTGTGCGCCGCGTTGCTACCAACAGTTTTTCAAACTAATAATGCTCGATTTTGTTTGGTTTGCTGTATGTTGGTAATGAGTGAGAGGGAGGAATATGTACCTGTAAAAAGAAAGAGAAAAGTGTTAGTAATACCACCTGCCGGTATCGATCCAGCACCGCCTTAAGAATGAGTCAAGAAAACCGTTCGACTGTCCGGACATTTATGTCAAAAAGGTGTCAAACAGGGAAACGTCCGCCGTGGAAGTGGTTTGTTGCGAGTGGTGTCGCCCATCGAAACCCCACCACTCAAAAGTTTCATTATGATTATTTTAAGATAACCCACAGATGACGGACCCAGAACCAGTGAAGGTCTGGTCAAAATATATCTATGGGAAGGTTTTGCTACTGCCCCTCACTCGCAAATAGCCATCTCATCCATATGCAAACTAATCTGTTATAGTTATAATCGTAATTCCACAAGTGTGTGATTTTGTTCCAATGCGCCCGAAAAGTCCTCCTTATTTTTACCCACCAAGATGACGCATTGAAATAGAGAACCACGATAATTATAATCACTCCCATCCATTAGGGAGAGTGCCCTAACTTCTTTTGAAAACAATTACATATACTATACACGATATGGTTACAATTTAAACTACTTGTCACAGATTTTTTCACATATTTACAACGAGTCCATACCCACTCTGTTTATTAGTCTCTGAGCCTGACTGTAGGATTGTTTGATGATTTTGTTGCTCTAGCGCCTTGATGCACTGTTGCGATGTGTGAATAATACCGGGAACTCGTTTTGATCGAGTGACCTCGGAGTTATGAGCCCCGCGCACTGCCCCTGCGCCATCCCGGTTAAAGTTGTATTGCTCATGTTTTACGTCGCTTAATCTATGACGGGTTGCTTCTTTAAAGCAATCGAAAGTATAGAATACCCCCTGAGGGTTTTGATCCGACGACCTCCAAGTTATGAGCCTGGCGCTCTTCCACTGAGCTAAGGGGGTAGGGTATTATGGGTGCGCTGTGTTGTTGCGCAATGGGTCGTTTCTGTAAAACAACCAAAGAGGAAAATACCGGCGACAGGCTTCGATCCTGTGACCTTCCGCTTATAAGGCGATAACCATCCACAAAACAGACTTCTGGAGTCAAGGAGGTAGCGAACGATGTTTTTAGACGCTCTGCCGCTGAGCTACACCGGTATAATGATTCTGGAACTGGGGTGGGTGCTCTAAGTGCCTTGATGCACTGGTGCGAATTGATGATAATACCGGCAACCCGTTTCGATCAGGTGTCCTCGGAGTTATGAGCCCCGCGCGCTTCCTCTGCGCCATGCCGGTAGAATAAGGATTAATGTGGATGAGTATTTCCTTCGCAAACTACTCATTCACATATACATATAGTTGTATGTCTTTAAGTAGTTTTATGGGATATATATTATATCAATAAACTCACTTAAAGTCCGCGATATAATATACTAAGAATCGAATATAATGGACGAACAAATCTTGGACGAACAAATCGCGCCATCGCAGCCATCACAGCCAATCGAAGTACATCCGATTGTTCAAACTATGGCAAATTTTATTAACTATTTATCGGTTTCATTATATGAATCTGCATTTACAAAAAATCATCAAGATTCATACACGACACTTCATTCCATATATGATAGTATATGTTTGACACCTTCGATGCCGCCATCTTTAATAGACTGTGAACAATTTTACCATAATATTGTATACTTAGTGAATGTCACATATACAGATGATCCAGATTATTATACACTTAAGCGTAGTTTGCGGAAATATATTATTGACTTAAAATATACATCTAATCCTACTTATTTGCAAAACACATTACCAATAAAGAGCGCGCCGACTAAACCAAGCAAAGCACCAATGTGGTAATTATATTGCATCTTTTTATATATATGTAGCCATGCTTTCTTTTGTGTATCACCTTCAATATGAAGAATCATCCAGTCGCTTTTAGGAGCCAACATGTAGTAGAAATAATTGGTTGTGAATGTTATTGCACCTACAATACATATTGTAGAACACCGTCCAACACGACGCGAGCCACTTCGCGACATATGATTCCATAACAAAAATATAAATGATAGTATTAACCCTAAACCAAAACCTACGAAATATATGTGCCTGCGTTCATTCGTTATTTTAGCATATATTTCATTCTGTTGAGGAGTCAAAATACGTTTGAAATTATGAGTCGCATCTGTTTTATCAGAACCATACATTGTGAAAATCATTGCTACAATGAAAACTATAGCAATTGCACAACTAGCAGCACATACCATGGTTTGTTAATATATATATCTTGTTATAATATATTTAAATATTATAATAATTTTGTTAGTTATTATAATATGTTTCATACCTTTTCATGATTTTTATGTGTTTGAATATTTGTCATTATATTTGTATTTGTGATTGTATTTGTGATTGTATTTGTATTTGTATTTGTATTTGTATTTGTATTTGTATTTGTATTTGTAACTGTATTAATAGCTTTAGTATTTTCTCTTTTATCTTTATTCTGTTTTTCTATTAACCTATTTAATATATTATCAAAATTATCTGCAATTGCATATAACATTAGGATTTATTGGGATTTATTAGGATTTATTGTGATTTATTTGTATTTATATATAATAATATATTTAAATCGTATTGTATTATATTTTTGTGTATATAACAAATAATTTATTTAGTGATTTAATAAATATCGCGTTTATATTATAAAATATTCTGTGGGCAAAATATTATATAATATATAATATATAATATACAAATGAATTTTTCATTCCCAATTCGTTCGAAACAAGAACAGGCTAAAATAGCGGCAGTTAATGCGCATAATTCTAAAATAAACCAGTTAAAACAGATGAAATTATATGAAGCCATTCAGGCAAAATTACGCATATTAGCTCCTGCCCCCGCTCCTGCTCCTGCTCCTGCCCCCGCTCCCGCTCCTGCTCCCGTTCATGTAATTAACCAACCTCTACGTTTAAATAAATTATTAAAACACGTTAACCGTATTAACCAGATCATATAGAACTAACCAAAATATGTATAGCTTTTATTTATTTATTTAAAATTTATGATGTATATTAATTTTAAATAAATATATTTAGGAAATTATATTTTCATTAATACATTATATTTTAATATTTTAATATTTTAATATTTTTATGTTATATTATATTATAATATACGATGTCAAATATATATTTACCTCTTAACCCGAATGTCTACACCTTTGTATTATCAAAGAATAAAAGTCAAGATACAACTATTAGGGCAACCGTTTTTAGTTATTTAAATAATTTTTCAGTTGAAATACAAGATACTGATCCATCAACTAGTGGTATATTACCTATATCACCCTCAAATGCTGATTCAATCGCTTGTTCAGTAATAGTAAGCAATTCGAGTGTTAATATGGGTCGCCAACCTCTTACACCTATAAGTGATTTTATTTTAGGTCGTCCAAATGGAAGTCTAATTAAATTTAATTTAAAACAACTCGAGGTTCCATTATCTACAACAATTACAGGATTGACCGTTGAGGATGCATTAATATTAGATAATTTGCAAAAAAATAATTCCAATGAGAATAGTATATGGTATGATTTTACTGATGGTAATTCCTATACTGTTAAAGTATCACTTACAATAAACGGGATAGATTATTTTTGCCATTTTACTGTTACATATTATTCGAATGTTCCAACAATTACGCCTTATAATATTACACAAGTTAATGGTTCCCGCGATTTCTTTATCAGAAATTTAGTATTTGAAGACACTCCTTTTGTTTCACTCCCTGCTCCTGCTTATAATCAATTACCTTATGTGATTACAATGACATTTGATGAAATAGATGTAAGTGGTGATATCGATGAAACATTCAGCGCACATCTTATTATGGATAGCGAAGGAAGAGGTATCGTTGATGCGAGTGGATGTGTGTTGTCACCTTTAACTAATGTTCCTCTATACACGGGGCAATACACACCTGCAAGCACCGATACAAATACTGGATATTATGTTATTAAAACTTCGCAGATTCCTGATCTTGACTATAGTTTTAAACCTAACACAGGTTATGTTACAACTGTTTCATCATCATACGGAAATGGTGTATATGTTGATCCCGCTGTGAAACAAGGGGTCAAAGTATGGAATTTGAATCCCGTAGTTATAGTAGATGTAAGTTGTTTGGATGCTACCGCCCCATATGGTGATTCAGCAGACAATTCTGCACTAAATCAGCCTCTTATGTCTGTTATACTTCAATCCTATCTCAATGCACCAGACACTGGTGCATATTGGGGAATATACACCCCCGATACTGTCACATTTACCCTTATTCTTACTGAAGGACCAAGTGCTGGACAAACTTTTGAATACACTACACCATATCTTCCTGTTACCGTCGGTGGTTTGAATCCATCTTATGATATTTCATTATATGACATGTCTAAGAATGTATCTTACGATTTGCAAAATGGCCTTACATACGATTTAATTGTTACAATTAACTGGGTGCCCCCGACACCATCAAGTCCTGTGAATTCTTTGGATATGACCGAAGCGACATCAAGAAGCGTAGTTTATCAAAATGCTAAATTTAGTCAAGCTGTTGATCCTGTACTTGATTTAAATGCATATAATGCATGGGAAGCTATGTCATTATATCTTCCCGAAACTATATCCGCTGATAGTATGCCCAAAACCGGCGTAGTTCTTTCTTGTAGAAAGTCTAATCAGTTCGGTGTTGTAGGAACTGATGATTTAGATGTTGCAGATGCAGGAACAAAGTTTCGCGTGGAATATAGTGTAGGATTAAATGGTGTCTGGAATAATGTTACCAGTGGTTCTATTTTACAATCAGCTTCTATAGGCGATGATGTAAATGCTAATATTCGCAATGCATCTTCTGCAGTTGTTGGATTAGGTGCAAGTTTGGTAACAGATGGACTTTTCAGCTTACCTGCTAGTTTAGGTGGCTTGGGAACAACTCAACCACCGGTATATTTTTATTTACCTGATATTGATTCTATTTTTAACGAATCCGAAAATGAACAAGTATATTTTCGCGTGGCTATTGTATCAACTCTTGATGGTTATACCCCTAATATTTCTATTTACAAAACCGACTCATTGTTTATTGTTGATAGACCCCACGAGTATTCATGGTCTGTGCCCAACAATACTCTACTTGAACCGTTTATAAACACACTTGAAACATTTTTAGATCTCTCTTATAATACCGTGCCTGTAACCCATAATGGCGTCTTACATAACGCTCCTGTTACATGTGTAGTCGCTGATTCAAATTTGTCTATGATTTCAAGCAACATATATGGATGGGGTGTAACCAATCCCGCCGCTGTAGATGGTGTCGTTCCGAATGTTAATTTATATTTCTGGAATAAGGATATTGTTTCGCCTACCGTATCCACCAATGTTACATTGAACGACTTGTCTGGAAGTGGGCTTGGAGTTTATGCTTTAATTCACAATCATGACATTTCAGTCCTGCTTCCCTCCTTTATTGTATATACAGCAATTGATGATGTTACACCTAACAAAGAATCATGGTATAAGTCTAAAGCATTGTTTGCTCCTGCTCCGGAAAGATCTGTTTCTGACCCAAGTATGAAAGGACATATGCTCCTTTATACCGGCACTCTTCCTGCAAATATACCTTATAATATACCGGCTCACCGTTGTGTTAAATGCAATTATTCACCATCTGATTCTAATGTTAATGCCAACTTTATGAACGAGAAAATTAATTTAGCTTCTATTCATACATCACCAAATGCATCTCAGGTATCTTCCGGTGATTTTAATTTTAATTTAAATGTGGCTGGTTTGGATGGTGTTGTTAATAGTGTTTCATTAAAATCTCATATGAATTTTGGTTTGACTCTTTCTTTCCCGTTGCAAACTAGCGAAGATTCAATTTATCTTGCCGGTGCTACAATAAAATCCACAAATCCCGCATTTGGGTATTATGGTGACGTAACTACTTCTTTGTCAGTCGATAATCTTCGTATACCCATTGAAGTTGGCACATCTTTGAATTATACTATTGCAAAGCTTTATGATAACCTGAATACGAATAGTTCTGGAGAATACTTATCTACTAAGACAAGTGATTCTTATACTGCCGCATCTAAGGGTATGCCTACCAATTCCGATTATACCGTCGCCAATACTCTTTCATCCGATATTGCCGGCATTTTATACTTATACGATAACGTCGCGAACAGTTTTGTATTTGATCTCGCCATTGTTAGCGCTTCTGCCGATAGACGCATTGATGGTGTTGACATATTTGTTAACGATAATACTGGTTCTTTGGTCCAAGTTGCTAGCTACGATGCATCAAGCTATGCTACTACGCAAAATGTTGTAACTTTTTTATCTAACAGTATGAACGCATTATCATTAACACCTGGTGCTGCATATACTGTAACTTTTAAACCATACCGTGATGATAATGTTGTATCCAAGGTTGATCATTTGTATTATTCCCCATATGATTGGGATGTAATCAGAGGTTTCAAAATATTGACCAGGGACAATGATACTTCATTTGTATACTTGCCTTTATCCATGACTACCAACAACGTTCCCGTTGTATACTCATGGGTTGCTGGTGCTGTAAATGAACCATTTATGAGTTTCAACGCTGGTTTACAACTGGTATTACCCTTGAATAATACACAAACAAATTATTATGCAGGAGCTACAATCAATTGGGGTTACAACCCTTCTGCTATGATAAATATCGTCAATACTCTCTCGAGTGACGCTTCTGCTAGCATTGAGGTCAACCCTGGTTCCCAAGTTAGCTACACTGTGCAATATTCATACACTGATGCTTTTGGTAATGTTATACCTGGTTATTTAAGTAATATATATACTGTCGCATGTCTTAATATGCCAACCAATGCTGACTATACTGTTGCAAATACTCTTGCATCCGATAATGCCGGTATTTTATACTTATACGATAACGTTGCTAACAGTTTTGTATTTGACCTCACTATTGTTAGCGCTTTTCCTGTTACGCGCATTGACGGTGTTGATTTATTTGTTAATGACGATACAGGAATGTCGATACAAGTTGCTAGTTATGCTGCTGCAAGCTATGCTACTATGCAAAATGTTGTAACTCTTTTATCTAACAGTATGAACTCATTATCATTGACGAATGGTTTACAATATACTGTAACTTTTAAACCATACCGTGACCCATTAGTTGAAACCGATGTTGCACATGTATATTCACTCCCTTATGAGTGGGATGTTACCTCGTTTGTATACTTGCCTTTATCCCCGATTACCAACAATGTTCCCGTTGTATACTCTTGGGTTGCCGGTGCTGTAAATGAACCTTTTATGGCTTTCAGCGCGGGTTTGCAACTGGTATTACCCTTGAATAATACACAAACAATTTATTATGCATTGACTACAGTCATGTGGGGTTATAGTCCTTCTGCTATGGTAAATCTCGTTAATACTCTCGCGGGCGACGCTTCCGCTAGCATTGAGGTCATCCCTGGTTCCCAAGTTAGTTACACCGTGCAATATTCACACACTGATGCTTTTGGTAATGTTATACCCGGTTATGTAAGCAATGTATACACTGTAGAATGTCTTAATATGCCCACCAATGCTGATTACACTATATCTTTGGTGTCTAATCTAAGCGGATCAACTCCCACCCTCAATGGAAATGGAAATATTTCATATAATACTATTAATGATAATGGAAACAGCAGTATAATGTTCAATCTTGCTTTTAATCAGTTATCAACTGATAGAATAGATGGTGTACATGTTTACTTTACTTCTAATGATTCTAATATCTCATCAACGGAAATAGGAAGTTTTACTGTAGCACAAGCCGGAGATATAGAAATTTCTCTTGCTAGTATATCTGGTTGGAATAATTATTCTTCTGCTACTATCACATTCGTTCCATTCAGAGACACGCGCGTAGTAAGTGTCCTTGCTCAAACTGAAAATAATGCTGTTGGTGCAGTTACTTCTGCTTATTATGTATGGAATGTGCCTGTATTGTCCCCACCTAGCGCAGGTGGCTCTAGCATTGTATTAAATGGTGGTATAATATCGGGCAGTAATATTACTTCTTATACTACTAGCATTGAATGGACTGGAGATATTACTCACGATTTTACGTATAAAGTCACTTTGTCTGGTTATGTGGATGGAAATGGAAATCTTATCAATATTCCTACCACCGGTTCTAGTTTACTAACAGCTGTCCTACCGATTAGTGTCACCGATGTTGCCAATTATACTGTTATCATTGCAACAATTTTTAAAGGACATTTATCGGTTACAGATACCCTGGTATTCAGTTCCTCAATCGTTGATCCTTCGGTTATGGCAATTGCTGTTCTCGTTCCAAGTGGTGTTGCTTCTCTAAAGACATCATGGGTTAATGAATCAGTTACCGGCGATGCTATTATCGTAAGTCGTTATATGATAGACACTGTATCTTCGTCCCCCCTCGTCGCGTATTCTGTTGGTGCTACTCGTGTTGAAGAGAGTCCTAAAATATATACTCTTTCTGCTCTTGGTTCTAATTTTAGTATCGGTAAAACTCTTAACTTGGTTATGTCTGTTTCTGCAAAAGTATCTTATATTCTTAACTCCAGCAACGTCGCTGATGGAAGTTCTCCCACCACCCTCGTGAATGGTCCTTCTAAACAATATACTGTATCAACGGTTCCTAATGTATCACTCACCGCTTCCCCATCTACCGTATTAATACAGAGTGCTACATCATCTCCTTCTTTATTGTTAAATTTGGATGCAAAAGGTCTTGAAGCAGAAGGATTTATTTCTCTTGTTCTTGTTCTTACTCAAGATGGAACTGATTCTAATCCCGGTGGTTCTGAAATTCTCCTCCAATTTCCCGCATCTCCCTCTTCATCTAACCCATTTTCTTTTGTGAATAATGTAGGATCTTCTAGTGGCAATCTGGTTGCAGGAACACCATACAGCGCAACCCCTCTCAACGAATCTCCTACCGGATTTAGTTCTTCGGAAGTCGGCCCATATATTTTAACCATAGGCGACCAACCTTCTGGAAATTCAACTCCCCCTAACCCCAATCCCAACGGATTTAGTTTGTCATCATTAACATTCCCTTCCAGCTCTGGGTTTATAACCGATCCTACAAACCTTGTAAATATAATGGCAATCCTTACTTCAAGACGCGGCACTGATATAATGGTTGGTTCTTTTGAATATGTAATGCCTCCTGTTGCAAGTGCAATATCTATTACAAGCAATAATGGCAACTACTACATCAATTTTACTTTGTCTTAAAGATAGTTGTTGATATGTATTTGATATGTATTTGATATGTATTTGATATGTATTTGATATTTCTTTTAATTAATAAAAAATAAATAAAAAGTTTTTACTATTTATTTATTTTACAACACACGCACACATACACGCACGCTAACGCATACACCATTCGCAACAAAACATGTATATCAATTATGATTCTGCACCCCCAATATTTTCACGCAAATCTCCAACAATTGGGCTCGCTGGTCGTCGTCCACGCGTATCCATCACAAAACCTGTCTCTGTATTGTAATCGTCGTCGTCGTCGTCGTCGCTCTGGTTGTCATCTTGTTCCTCTTGTTCCTCTTCGTTGTCTTCTATCTCCTCTTCCTGAGTATCACTGTCATCGCTATCCTCGCTGTCCTCACTATCGCCGTCATCATACCACCCAATAGGCATATTTTCGTCGTGCACATATTCGGCAACAGTCCGCAAAAGTGTAAATCCGAAAACGCGCAGTAATTCCTTGAGACGACGCTTCGGGTGGCGCGACTGTGTTATGCTCTGTGCATGTGCCGCGTTTGGGAAATATGATATTTCTTCAACGATAATTTGTTCGGCACTCACGGGTGTGAGAGTATTGGATGTCTGAGGTTTTGGACGAGGCTCTTCCAACTCTCCACGACACATGGGACAGAGGTTTTTTGTGCGCAAGCTTTTGAGTAAGCAACTGAAATGAAATGTGTGTCCACAACCCGTCGTTGTCATATTTGTATTTCCGAGACATAGCACTTCAAGACATATTGCGCATGTGTATTGTGCCGATAATTTCAACTCTTCCTCTTTGGTGGCAGTAGATGCCCCACCATTAGAGTTTGTATTTGTATTTGTATTTGTATTCGGTGAATGAAACATCTCTTGGATAAATCCTTCTCTCGGTGTTCCTTCACCTTCGATCGAGTCTTCTTCGCCGCGGTTTCGCCTTTCTCTTTTGTCCATTATTTCTTGACATACCTGACTTCCCGTGTCCGCTGTTGCCGGTTTCTGTTTTGGTTTCTGAGGCGCATTTGAGTGTCTTCCGAATTCTTCTCCTTCGATCTCGTGTGATTGATCGCATTGTGTAGTATTTCCGGCACCTGTAAATCTTTGTATAAGACAAGTAAAGGGGTTAGTTCTTCTCGGGGTAGATGATGACGATGTTGATACCGACGATGATGAAGACGACATTGTTTGTTTTTCGAAATGTTGATGAATTTGAATAGCTTGTATTCCGTTCTCTGTATTCTTAATTGAGTAGTTTTTCAACTTCAATTTTCCGATTACTAAAATAAAACCTATACATATACTTAATCCCAAACCTACTTCAAAATTATAAACCATTTTAGTTTATGTTTTAGGCTTTATGTTTGACGTTATTCAATACTATCCAGTACTGTTCGGTATTATTTAATATTTTTCATAACAACATTAAATAATAATAATGTTATAATATATAAAGATAGGATTATAATAAATTTGTGATGATTATAAAATATAAATCTAGACGACATAATGCAAAACGGAATCCACATCGTCGTCTTCATAATACACTAAAAATAAATAAATTAAATAAAACTAAAAAACATATACATTCGCGTGTAAAATCGCATATGGGATTATATTTGCATAATGATGAAGAAGATGATAATCGAGAGAAGTCGACATTTAATAAAAAATATCAACATTATGATAAAATTAATTTAATTCTTTCTAATTTAGAAAATAAGAGACACACTGGTAAATCACGTAATGGTCGCACTAGAATAAACTACAGAAATTATAGGCAAGGATTTAATTAGAATAGAATCGTATAGGATACATATTTTATATTATCGTTTGCGAGATTTGCGAGATTTGTGCGACTTGCGAGATTTGTGCGATATTTGCCTATATATGTTGCGCCGATGACATCGACGTTTTCTACTCCCACCTGTTTGAAACCCTCGCCATGAACTAGAACCAGGAGCAGGCGTGTTTAATGGATTATCTATCCATGCACCACTTCCACCACAGTTTGTAGATACTACTTGTGTAACTGATAATAATGTTTTCATTTGTATAGTATTGTTGTTATATTTTAAACATATTTTATATTTTGAATAAAATATGTTATTTTGTTGTAGTTTTGTTAGTGTTTCTTATTATTGATTTATGAATTATGAATAAACACCAATCTCACGCTTCTCTAACGTCTCATGTTTAAAGATGCTTATATATCGTCATTCATCAACTTCTCCCCAAGACGGGATTCAATGAAATCCATTGTCCGTTTTTATATGTCATATCTCCACCAACTGCTGTTTGAGTTCCACCTCGTCTTGCACGAGAACGTGTATGCCTTTTATGTGAACGCTTTGATGCGTTTGATTTTGATTTTCTAGCACAATATTTACATTTGCAATATTTACTATGGCGATGATGTTTTCTGGTTCTTGTTCGTGTCATGATTCAATAAAAATAAAAACAATGGTTATATATATTTACTAATATTATTTTTGGTATATTTGGTATATCCTATATTATTGTATTGTATTGTATTGTATTGTATTGTATTAATCCTTGAATTTTCTAAATACGAACTGTATATCTATCTACCTAATAATTCTCACGAACGTCTTTCCCAACTGGAAACCTCGGCTTTCCTTCCTCTGTAAGTTCTTGGAATATAACAGTAAGCATTTTGCCTACATATTTTTTCCCTGTCTCATACAGTTTGCGTCGGCTTTCCATCGTCCCACGCGGACGCACCCTGAATTCATTTCCTTCTTTCGTCTCGCATATCCAAATAACCGTCCCCTTGTCTCGCCCATCACCCTGTGTAAATCCGATGATTTTAAATTCATCTTCCATGAATTCTTTATATTTCTGCAAATCATGGCTCCTATAATTGCATCTATACATTCCCGTCTTGTTTCGCAACATAATGCCTTCATATCCTTCTTCGATAAACCTACCAAATTCCGCCTTGAAATCCGCCGGCGTTTTCGCCTCAATTGTCGGCACTAGGCAAATATATCGAGGCAGCACGTGTGGCGATGATGCTGTCGATGCAGCGACTTGGGCAAACATCTTTTTGATGCTGTCGTGTCGCGCATTGTATGGCATAGTTTCATCTACAATGTCGTAAATATGATACTCAATTACACAGAGTTTCTCCATGTCGTTCGGTGTCAGTTTTTTAGTCTTGATTAGACCCGCCAATTCTTCAAACGGAATTTTGGTTGTATATAATTCGCCGTCTAGGATGGCGTTGGGGAATCTCGCAAATAGGGGTGCAAGAGATTCGGCAATATGGGACATGGTGTCGAAATAAGTGCCTGTGCGAGATTGGCGACGTATTTCGTCTGTTACTGGGTCGCGATATATAACGCATCGCAGTCCATCTAGCTTGGGTTGCACAAAACATGGGAATTCGATTGTATTCTTTTTTGCCGTTTTTGATTTGGGGTCAAATGTCTGTGCGAGCATTGGGAAATATTTCTTGGCGATATTCTGTTGTGAGGTTGTTAGTATTTGTGTTTGTGTTTGGACTTTGCCCTGCTCTGGTTGCACGGACATCGGTGTGGGTATCGGCACCACCTCTTGATACGACTCTTTTTCCTTTTTGTCAAGCCATTTTTTTCTTGTTTCGGTGATACATTGCTGCAACGGCGTTGTCTCGTTCTTCTTTCCAATATTTTTGCCTTCCGTATAGTCACGCACCGTAAGCTGTTTTTTACCATCTTGTTGTCCATGCTCCGTTGTAGCAAATGCATAGTCTTGGGCACGATTCACACCCTTCAAATATATATTCGCAATCCATGTCTTGATTTTTCCGTTTTTCTCAATACCATATAAAGGCGGCAATTGTTCAATATGGGTCGTGTTTGGATACGGGTTCGGAGTATTTAATTGGCCGACCCGTTTTGATGTCATTTTTTCTTGTCTCTTGGATAGCTTCTGTATTGCTTATGCTTATGCTTATGCTTATGTCATATTGTAAGCTTTTTTATGTTTCAATTTTCTATATGGGTTATCAATGTGTTTTGCTTGAATAGAAAATTGAAGTTATAAAATGGTATTATTTAGAAACACAGAAGAAAAGGAATCATCCAAATAAACACATCGTTATAACCAAAAAATGGTAAGAATTACTGCCGAGTTGTCAATCAATACGCCTACGGCTTCATCCGGTGATCGATACAAGTATCGTTACGGCTGTGGTGGTGGCAGTGGCGGTGGTGGCTACAATGAAAGACAACAAATCGTTTATAAGCGGACTGCACACGCTCTCGTAGAAAAAGAAAAAGAAAAGCAACGGTTGCTTGTGAATGGTGACAACGGTCGTGAAGGAGATGAAGGATACAATGGTTATCAATCTAATGTCATTCGAAATCATGTCGACAAAATCAATGAGCAAACCGAACACATCAATACCATGATTGCTACTCATCGTGATATGCGAGAGAAGCAACAGATGCGAGAGAAATGTGGAAATTCGGAAAAAGAAAAAGAAAAAGAAAATTTGAAAAAGGAAGAAGGGGTGCAAGGGGTGCAAGGGGCGCAAGTTATTAACCCGAAATTGGGGAAAATTAGTTATCGATCGCGAACAGGCGAGCTATTCTTTGCACAACATTCAGTGCATCTAACGACTATATTTGTTTTCGATAAGACAACAGGAGAGTCAACCCAGTCCCAAACTCAGAAAGTTGTTTGGAATAACAAAGTGTTTGAAACAAAACAAGATTGGTTTAGAGAGATGGCCAGATTATGTGTTGATCGCGCTGAAGAGAAAATGAAGATTGTCAGGTGTGAGTGATGATTGATGAGTGATGATTGAGAATATGAGAAGCATTAAAAACAAGAGAAGCTATAGAAGCGTGAGATAATAGGAAAATAGATTTTAATATATTATTGATTTTTTTGTGTATTTATGTCAGTTTGGTTGTTATTTATGATAATTTGTGTTATTTGTTTTTGTTAATTGTTGGTAAATGGTTGTAATTTTATTATCTTCTAAATATAAGTATAAATATTATTATAGGTATATCATATGAATTATTATAAATCAAATTTTATTAGTATTTTTTTATTATTATTGATAATAATCTGTATAATACTTATCTATAACTATGGATTTAGTAATGTTAAAAATGGTGCAATGAATATGAATATGAATAAGAAAAATATAGTAAAAGAAGGATTTAAAGAAGGATTAAATCCGAGTTTAAATCAAATTCCTAATTTTTTTGCCGAATTTGGATCAGATACATCTAAAACTGTATTTAATTTAGATGGATGGGGGTTATATTCAAATATGAATACATATGGTAATGAAGGCTTGGCATCTTTAATAACATCAGAACCACCAGTTACTCAAGGATCTTCGGGTCCACGTATTGCCGGGTTTTTCGGGAATAGTGAAGTATTTATTACAATTAGTTGTCCCAGATTGTTGACATTAACTGGTATTAAATGGTATGGTTCTGCTGAATATGGTCCTGCCAGGAATGCAAAAGAGGTCGAATTATATGGAGTAAATAGGGGTTTAGAGGGTATATCATATAATTCAGACGGTTCTAGTAGGAGTTTTCCTACACACATGCTTCCAGACGTATGGAGTAGCTACGCAAACGGATTCACTCGACTAACAAATTTTACTGTGCCACAAACATGTTCATTAAACAACCCATCTTCTATTTGGAACCAGAACCATGGACAATATGTTATGTATCTAATTAGAATTATTAATAATTATGGCGATAGTTCTGTTAAAGTAAATTGTCTTGGATTACAATTTACTCCGGATGATAATATTTCTCCACCTGAATCTACTGCAGCCATCAGAGCACGGAAACAAGCGGAAGCACAAGCAGCAGCACAAGCGGCGGCACAAGCAGAAGCAGCCGAAAGACAACGACAAGAGGCAGCAGCCGCAGAAACCAAAAGAGTGGCGGCTTTAGCAGATGCGAAATCAGCAGCAAGTGCAGCAATCACCGCCGCCGATGCCGCCATATCTGTAGCAAATGGTGGAGGCAGCAGTCAGCCTGAAATGGATGCGAAAAAGGCCGCAAATGATTCCAAAACTGCTGCAACTGCTGCTTCAACCGCCGCAAATAGTGCATCCACATTGCAAGCAGCTATTGATGCAAAAGCGGCGGCCGATAAAGCAAAAGCTGATGCTGATAATGCGAAATCGGCTGCAAATGCGGCGATTGCTGCGGCCGCTGCTTCATCACTGGCACAAAAGAAAGCAGAGGCAAAAAAGAATGTTGATGATGCTCTCGCAATTGCTACACAGCAAATAGCGGCATTAAATGCATCTACTAGTTCTACAGTTGCCAATACCGAAACCTTTATTGGGACTTCTAGTGCATTATCTCCTGCGCGTTTTGAGTCATCGTCTGGTGGGGTAGGCATTTCAGGATTATTCGATAAAATTGTTCGTTTTTTTGCACCGCTTAGAGAAGGTGTAGTAGGTGATAGTGCTACTACTGACGACTTATTTGCGAATGTAAAAAGTAAAGCTGCCGCAGCACAAGCTATTATTACTAAAACGCCACCAGCAACAACCATCGAATTAACAGAAGCACTCAAATTATCGCTAGAAGCGCTTGCAGAAGCACAAACTATAAAAACAAACTTAATAGCATGTAAAGCAAGCCCGCGCCCGACAATTAAATATAATGCGAATACTGGTGCATTCCCTACTGCACCCGTCATGCCTGCTGACGGTTCATTATATTTGACAACTGAAAGCGGAAAAGACTATCTTATTTTATCGAAAAAGGATGCAAGTAGTCCTGCGGTTAGTGTTGAATCTACACTCGTATATTGTGCTAGAAAAGACAAGTTTATTATTCTATATAATTCGGATATTGTAGCATCGCGAAAATTTATTCAATATAAAATTAAATCTGTTACCCCTATAACTACAACCAATACATATGTTAAATATGAAGTTGAAATCGTGTCGAATACATCCGGATTTACAAAAACGAATATTGCCAACGCTCAGGCTGTTTATATTAGCACAAGTAATATGCTAACACAATTATCAACAAGCGACGGTTCAACTGCTGCAAATCCGTGTGCTGGACCGAACCCATCTACAAATTGTAAACCGGTTTGTATTCCTACAGACAAGACTACTGGCGCGATTATTTATAAAACCGATACGACTATTCCTGCTACAATTTATAGCAATAAATCACAATGGTATAATAACTACTATGAATATACACCAGTTAAGGGGATTGCAGGGGATGGCAGCGCGGTGTATTATCCAATGGACCCGTCTAAAACATTCGTAGGTAATGGAACTGATTGTTTGCAAGAGTGTAGCGAATATAATGATGGAAAATCTCGTGCTAATTATTGCAAACCATCAAAAGGAGACCGTCCTCTAGGCGGGGATTCCCCAAAAATGGGAGGAACATGTATGAAAGGTTGCATGGCGGTTACGGATCCTACCGATAGGAGAAATAGTTCACGGTGCTCATATGATAAGAAAAATGGATACACATGTAAAGCTATTTGTGATTTTGCATCAGGTGCAGATAATTGTAAAATAAATGCGGATTGTAATGATTGCGTTGGTGACACATACGTAAAACGCTTTCCCATAGGATGGAAGCCTACGATAACCAGGACATTAGAACAAACGTATACATCGGATCAGTGCAAAGAAAAATGTAAAAAGCCAACGAAAGATACATGTCTTAACTTTTTACAACTTGAACAGGGTGGTGGATACTTGGAGAATAAATGCCGTAAAGTAGGTAAAACGAAAGTAATTTGTAAACCCATTTCTCAAGTAACTCCCAATGGATTAATTGCGGGGTATGATGGTTGTAATGTATGCAAAAAAGATACAGGATTATATGGTTATTTCGAGTATGAAAAAGAATGGAATAAGGTATTGAAACAATGGGATTTTAAAAATATAAAAGAAATTACAAGTCCAGATAAAAGCTGGTTTGAATATGGTTCTGGTGCAGGTGGTGGTGGCGGTGGCAGCCGTGGTTATGGAGCAAGCAGTGGTAGTAGTAGTGGTGGTGGTGGTGGCTATTCATCTTATTCAAATGATAAAGGTTCTGGAGATTCTAAAAAAACTGACGATTTAAAATCAGGAGATAGTTCTAAATCTGTTTCCATTAGTGCTGCATCACAAGATGCGAAAAGACAAGAACTAAGTGCAATTGCGGCAGATATGAAAATAAAACTAGATAAACTTACTACCGAATATAACGATTTAGTTGATAGCGTGAAATGGAATAAACTCCAAATGGAAAAAGCAGAGAAAGAATGTAATGATATGAAAACAAAACTGAAAAGGGCTATTAGTGATTATGCTGCCTCAGAGGCGAAATCTACAAAATCAGGTTCTACAACAAAGGAAAAAACGGATACAGAAGCTGCGAATACATTAATGTATACTATAAAACATAAATCAAAAGAAATTTGCAATAATTATGCATCTCTTAAATATAAATATATGAAATCTGTATCTGTTTTGAATGAACTTAAAAATAAAAGAGATGATCTAAAAAAACAATACGATACTGCAGCAGCAGATGCTGGTTCAGGATCAGGGTTTGGTTCTTTATTAACTCCTATAATTAATATTTTCTTTGGAGATGATGCAAATCGGGATTGTTCTGGGCAACTCGGATGTGGTAAAGGTATCGACTATACATATCCTTCTCCATTTAATAGTGCAAAGGGTGGATTATTTACTCCTCAACCTTATTACGATGGGATACATTTCTAAGATTCTAAGATTCTAAGACATATTAAAACATGAGACGTAACAGATGGGTGAGATTAATCGAAATTCAAAATATAAAAGAAATACTATCTATTTATGATATAAATTGTGATTTTGTATGTATTGTGTGTATTGTGTGTATTGTGTGTATTGTGTGTATTGTGTGTATTCGACCCATTTGAATAATTTTACTATTAAAAATTATTCAAAATTATTATTATTATTATTATTATTATTATCGTATCTTATATATTTTTTAATATTCGCATTTCATGTGGTATGTTTATCGATTTCCATATATATTAACATTTCCATATCGTTGATGATTGCCATATGCAGCGCCGCCGCCACCAACAGCGCGATTATACTCTGTCATTTTAGTATATATAACTTGTCCATCATCATCCCAGTATTTCGGTTCAAGAGTATTGCCCAATATGATAGTAACTTTTGATTGATATGTCCGAGCGACAACATTCATACATCTATTTGCATAGATAAAGAGTTCACGGATTTCATCCAATATTTCAAAATCGTGGTCGGTTACTTCCTGGTAAGGACGCTGGTTTGCATTGCTTTGTCTCAGGTGTTCGGCAAATCGAAATATAATATCAGTAGATGTATTCAAAACCATTGTGAGAATATTCTGAATATCGCGCGACTTTTGCATCCTTTTGTCGGAACGTTGTAAAGCAATTGCAAAATCACGATCGCTTAATTCACCTAGCAGATATTTCACACCCAATTCTTCATTATAGCGCAGAGGATCTACACGATATTGGGGTAGAAGAACAAGACGAATCTCGATAATAATGCGACATATTTCTTGGAATTGTAGTTTTCGGAATAGAATTATTCGTTCCATTCGCATTCTTTCGATGCGATTACCGTTTGGTATCGGCGTCGGTGTCGGTGTCGGTGTCGGAATCAGCATGGAGAGCAAGTTTTTATTTGTATTTGTATTTGTTTTTTGCTGAGACTGCTGCTTTTTGTTTTCAATGTTGTCTCCCATCATGTTGTTTACATTTGCAAGACAGTCTGCATAAAATCTATACCATTTATCTTTTGCACTAAGTGGTATTCTCATCTGTTCTGATGCACCGGCTGCACCACCCCCTACAGCTGTTGCCACATGCCTTTCATTGATAAAATCTTTGTTTGCATTTCTCCATACAATAATATTACGACTTATATTTTCGACAGGGAATAAATTTGTTACAACAGCGATTGTCGTATTATCAACTTCGCGTCCGCATAAAATATCTCCGATAACGCGCGGGGCTTGTCCGCCATTGAGCTGGCGCTGGAATTCGTAATAATGCGGGTTATGAATTACCGTCTCAACACGCCCGGTTACCCAATCAAAAGCACAGTCATTGCACGCCGTGCAGAACATTTGATTACATCCACTTATTTTATATACACGCGCACCACATTTCGGACAGCCGCGTGTATCTGCGTCGATCAGTTTCGCTGATGCCAAATTATCCTGATTGCATTCATGTGGCGTATCTTGTTCCGGTCCTTTCATTTCATGGCAATCCTTGCACGTCCACATATCGCACAAATTGCATTTCCATTGTGTGCTTAGAAAACCGCGACAATTTGCTTCAGTATTGGGACACGGTCTTACAAATGCTGCATGTTCGCGGCGTGCGGCTGCACCTGGGAGGGCTGCATCAGCTGCTGGTCCAACACGGATACGATGTTCAAGGCGAGTTTTTTCTGTTATTGTCGCATAATGACGGGCGCGAAGAGCATTGATTTGTTCGAGAATCGTATTGCTTTCTTTTGCAAGATCATTCTTGCGTTTCACCATTTCAGCAACCGGCTGACGAGTAGGTAGAAGTGCACGTTCCTTCTGCAGCATAACACGCTCACGATGTTCCTTCCAATCTTTTGATACAAATTTAAGCGTGAAATTATCTACGAGGAATTCACGCTGCATTTCTTTATGACAATGCATACAATTGGGGAGAGGATTTGTGGTGTCCAGAATAAACGTCGAATGACACTGACGACAAGCTTCGAATCCACATGATTGACATGTGACATGAATGCGTGTGGATTTATTATAGTTTTCAAAACAGATTTGGCATACTTTTTGTTTGGATTTGTTGGCTGGGGCTGGTGCTGGGGCTGGGGCTGGGGCTACTGCTATCACCATAGCAGGATCCGATAAAGATATAATTGTGTTTTCGGGAATGGGGGTGGATACTGATTGTTTGTTATTAAGGTTTTGATTATTGGTTGCCATTATAGTTTCTTGAATTGATTTCGATTTTGTTTGTGTTTGAGTTATTGCTAATTTATATTTATACTGTATTTTCATTTCAATTTTGTATTTGATGAATACGTGTGATAATATTTATAAAAATATAAAAAATTTATAAATATTTTTATGTGTATGCTATGGTATGGTATGCTATGGTATGGTATTTCATGTTAGTTAATTAAATTTATCTTGATTTGCAGAAATCCATACATTAAAATCGTCGTAAATATCTTTTTTAAATGTCTTTTCCATTATAATTTTAAAAACCGCAATCACTATTTCAGTATTAATTTCGTTATAATTTGACAAATCCTCTTCTGGAAATACTGGTTTGTCTGTTCCTATATTTACACTATTATGAAAGTCATAAAAAAAAGATTGTAAATCATTTTTAGATTGAATAAGTTCAAAATCGATATTATCCATTACAATACTAGCGTGCCTTTTACATACACCGCATGGAACATTTTTGCATATTTTTTTACACATATCTAAATATTCATCTTTAAATGAATCAAAACACTCGTCTTTTATTTTTGATGACATTACATGAAGAAACGTCCATGTGATTCTACCCCAATACTCCGATTTTTGAATAGTTTGTAAATCAGTTTGTATTTTATTCATTTCCACTGGATCATTTACTATTTTTTCAAATTCTTCATTACTCCCATACTTTTTTTTCAATACAGTTTCTAACATAAATTTTCTGACTTCAATAGGAAGTGGATTAGGTTTAGATTCAGTTTCAGTTTCAGTGTTCATCTTTATATATATTATTTAAGTAAATATATTATTTAAGTAAATATATTATTTAAGTAAATATATTATTAATTTAACAAAATATTTACATATAAATGTCGTATTGCTGATTATGAAAACTTAAATGCATCTACTGCGTTATCAAATTGAGCTAGTGATATAGTAAGCGTATTCAAATTATTATTAAATATATCTACATCTACATCTAACCCTACATCTAACCCGTCTAATTGTAGTAGTAAATCTCCTTCGGGTATATTTTGATAATATTTGGGTTTAGGTGGGTAGTAAACTTTCCCAGGGGTAGCATTATTTACTATATTAGTATATGCAGGATCTAATGATGGATAAAATGATAATGATGGATATAATTTTAACTCGGGATTAGCCCCAATTTCTTTAAGTAGTTTAGCGTCTTCTATTTTTATAGTATTTAAACCTTGTTTCAAATTTGAAGCACTTACTGTTTGTGTAATTGTTCTTATGTTTGGAGGGTAACCATATGTTACTTTTAACTGTATATCTGGAATAGTGGCTTTAGATCCGATTGACATTTTTCTATTATAATATTATATTATAGTATAATATTATATTATAGTATAATATTATATAATGTCTTCATCAGAACTTCGCAATCGTGCAAACCCTTTAAATAAATGGGCTAGTAACAAATCGGCTATCGAAGCTTTACCTTCTAATTTAAAAGTTACAAAAAAAACCAGAAGTTTAGCATCTCAATCTAAAAACTTGCAAATCAACTTTTTAAAGTGTAACGGTGTTATTGCTCCTGTTTCTAATGCAGTCGATAACAAACAGTTTACACTTGATGTTTCTACCTTAACTTATTTTGTTAATTACACGGATTTTAATAAATTGAATCCCGATGCTAGTGTTGTTGTGAAACCCCAAGTATTTAGCGATTGGTATGATGCTTACCTTGTTTCAAAGAATCCCGCACAAGGTTCTAATATTCTCCCTTATGCTCCAAGCACTATTGTTTCTTATCATGACAATACTGGTAAAAAACTGAATTATATTTGCAAGATTACAAATATTGTATTAAACCAAGATGCTATTGGTAATCCCATACCCGTGTTTACATTTGATACTTCCACTGTTGTTTTTTATGATAATAGTAGTGTTACAACCAAGAAAACGGCATCAGCAGCAGCAGCGGCAGCAATACCCAACGTATCATCATCTGATGTTTATAATGCTATCATTTCAAGTCCTGTTCCTATTGTGAATAATCCCGAGATCTCAAAAATAGATATAAATTTTTTAACGGGATCATTTAGAGATATAAGGATAGATTTTGATCCTTTATATGATCCTTTATATAAATATAACGGAGACATGTCGTATTTTCTTCAGTCTGATATGAAAATTGTAAATAACAATGGAAAATGTGTTGCTTCTGTTCCCATGAGTGACAGATTTGTTTTGTATAGAAATTGGTGTCCTAATGATTCTGTTAGGAATCAAGAACTTGAAGTATATATTGATGATATTTCATATTTTACTCGTATGTTCAAACCTGTTTTTTCTAATCGAACTGATACTCCACAGAATAGTTTTAAACCATCTACTACCCTAGAATTTGTAACAAGAGACAGAAAAACATCTACATGTATAATTCAGATAACGGATAGTTATGTCTATAAAGATAATATATTATTTGACCTAGATAATGAAATTGTAAAAATGTATGATGACAGTGGAGATCTAGTAAGTTCTTACAAATCGATAAGTAAAATATTGCACGAAGGTTCATTTACACAAGTAAGAATGGATATCGATTCGGGCGCGTGTGGGAATTTCGATGGTTTTTATGCGGAAAACATCGGCAGCACTCCCACTCCCCAATGTAATCCACCCAACTGTTCTGCAAATCAGAATTGTTACTATAATGGATGGCATGCTTGTTGCACTACATCTCCATCTTCATGTTCTGACGAATGTAATTGTGCATGCCTTAACGCTGGACAAGCCGCTGGCATGGCTTATTGTGGTATGGGTAATTGTGGAGCTATTGGAACCGGGTCGAATGTCGGCAATTGGTTATGATATTTCATAAATAAAAAAGTGTTAGAGTAAGTGCTACAGACAGTTCGTTTTTTATCGATAATATTATAATATAATATTATAATATAATATTATAATATATAATGTCTTCCTCAGAACTTCGCAATTGTGAAACATATTTAAATATTAATAAGGATATTTAAATATATAAAAAGATATTATATTTTAATGAAAACTATCAGAGCTGCAATCGGAACTATCAGAACTATCAGAGCTGCATGAGCTATCTGAGCTATCTGAGCTGCACGAGCTATCTGAGCTGTTGGAGCTATCTGAACTATTGGAGCTATCTGAGCTGTTGGAGCTATCTGAACTGTCAGAACTATCAGAACTATCAGAGCTGCATGAGCTATCGGAACTATCAGAGCTGCATGAGCTATCGGAACTATCTGAACTATCAGAGCTGCATGAGCTATCGGAACTATCTGAACTATCAGAGCTGCATGAGCTATCGGAACTATCAGAGCTATCGGAACTGCTATCAGAACTGCTATCAGAACTGCTATCAGAACTGCTATCAGAGCTGTCATAACTATCTGAGCTATCGGAACTGCTATCAGAACTGCTATCAGAACTGCTATCAGAGCTGTCATAACTATCTGAGCTATCAGAGCTGCACGAGCTATCTGAGCTGCACGAGCTATCGGAACTATCAGAGCTGCATGTGCTATCAGAGCTGTTGGAGCTGTGTGAACTGTCAGAGCTGCATGAGCTGTCTGAGCTGCACGAGCTATCTGAGCTGCATGAGCTATCAGAACTATCAGAGCTGCATGTGCTATCAGTGCTGTCAGAACTATCAGAGCTGCACGTGCTATCAGTGCTGTCAGAACTATCAGAGCTGCATGTGCTATTAGTGCTGCACGTGCTATCAGTGCTGTCAGAACTATCAGTGCTGCATGTGCTATCAGAACTGCATGTGCTATTAGTGCTGCATGTGCTATCAGTGCTGCATGTGCTATCAGTGCTGTCAGAACTATCAGAGCTGTCTGAGCTATCGGAATCGGAATCGGAGTATTCTGGATTAGGATTAAGAGGCGGAATAAAGTCGGGTCCAATTATAGTAACCTTACTTAACCCACCATATGTAATAATTATTGACGAATGAAATGTAGTGGAAGAATTTAAATGTCTAAACAAATTAAGTATTTTTCGATTTGTTATCTGTATGTTATTTTCACCTATTTTAAAATCACATACACTTATATGTTGATAAACAGTTTTTATATTTGGAGGAGAACCATATGTTAATTGTAATTTTATTTTCGAAATTGGTTGCAAATTGTTTGAATACATTTACAAACAATATATATATATATAATAAAAATATTTTATTATATATAAAAAGGTTTACAAGTAAAAAGTGTTAGAGAATACGCAATACAAGATCATGTGCTAACAATTTACTTACCTTGAGTATTACCTTGAGTATTACCTTGAGTATTACCTTGAGTATTACCTTGAGTATTACCTTGAGTATTACCTAGCCTACCCTGCGTATCGTTTGCAATACACTCGCTTAGAATCGCGCACCCATATCGTAGAATTTCTTGAAGATTTGCGTCGTGCCTTCAAGCCCCATCGGTGTATAGACCATGACTTCGAGGTTTCCCTTGGAAGATGAGTAGGACGGGATACCCATGTCTTCCATCGTGAAGAATCCACACGACTGGTAGAGCTGGATGTCGCCGCGATTGTCTGCATCCGCGCGAACGATTGCGATTTTGCCGTTTTTGACGACACACTCCATGAATGACATGACAAGGCGCTCCTTCCAGCGTTTATCGGCATCCATGGCGTGCTCATGAGCAACGATGAGAATCTGCATGTAGATGAACGGCCCGACACTCTTCTTGACTTCTTCAGGCGACATGCCTCGGAGTTCGGACTGGTCTGTCTCGTTGTCAAAGATGAGGCAGCCAACGATTTTGCCTTCATCCGTCTGCGCGATGCGAACACGACTACCATATTTCATAATGTGCTCGGTCACCAGTTTGGTCGTGTCGATGCCTTGTCCTGCGAGGAAATGTAAGAGAGCAACTGTTTCAGGATTGTCGCCCAGTTGGACGCGACTGATGTTGGGGTCTTTCGGGGTGGTGGTGGTGTCGGTGGTGGTAGTGTCGGTGGTGGCGGTGTATTCTTCTTCCTCTACTGGATCAGTCTCAGCAGCCGATTGACTTCGCATGAGAACACCGCAATCATCGCCGTCGCATGGGAGAGGAGAGGCGGGAGAGACTGGAGAGACTGGAGAGACTGGAGAGACTGGAGAGACTGGAGAGACTGGAGAGACTGGAGAGACTGGAGA